>Ga0334900_1000223_pt1 | contig 94455 bp, 85 predicted proteins | sample GraSluR3_MG_2_FD_207231 | JGI IMG/M metagenome (GOLD analysis project Ga0334900, IMG submission 207231) | Sludge microbial communities from methane-producing bioreactor in Wageningen University, Netherlands - Granular Sludge_31_08-R3 | ecosystem: Engineered > Bioreactor > Anaerobic >... | reverse complement strand
TCATGGCCATGTCGGTAAAGTAGCCGAAGGTGACAGTCCCGGAGTCGTTGATGTCGTCTTCATAGGCCGCAAGGTCCACGCCTGCGTAAGTGCCCGCTCCTTCGGTATCTTCACAGAAGGTGTCGGAGGTATCGTTGGCTTCTGGCAGGGGGTTCACGGTGAAGGTGATGGTGGCGGTGTTTTCGCAACCGGTTTCAACGTTTGTCACAAGAACATAAATAACATCTCCATGAGAAACGTTGTGATTTTCCGGATCAGCAACCAATGAATTCAAGTTGGAATCTGAAAAATAATCAAAGCTGAATCCCGTATCATCCAGAATCTCGCTTTCATAATCTGTCAGATCTACCCCTGCAACGGTGTTGCTTGCTTCAGAATCTGCACAGAAAGTATCAGTGGTATTGCTGACATTAGGCAGCGGATTGATCGTCAGGGTGACACCGGTGCGGGTGGCGCTCACGCCGCCATAGACGGTATTCCTGGCTTCAGCCCAGTATGTGCCTGCCGCGCTGGGAGTATAGGTCAGGGTTCCGGAGGCAAGCAAGGTTCCCCCGCTGGAAGCATCGTACCAATCCACCGTGACATTGGGTTCGCTGACACTGACAGTCAGTGCGGGGATGGTTTCCCCATCGCAGATCTCCTGGTTTCCGCCACTGACCGGAGCGGTCGGGGGAGGAATGATCAGCACCTTGATCTTGACACATTGGTAGGTGCTGCCCGTTCCGATACATTCTTCGGCGGCGGCGGTCACATCACCACAAACATCGAAGTAAACATACCCGCTGGCCGGGATGGGTTCTCCGGCGGGCCAGCTCAGGGTGGGCGTCAGGGAGCCTGTTGCCGGGCTCAAATAATCAATATAATAGGCGGGCTGGCTAACCGGGGTGCCCTCAGGATATTCGGTTGCCAGGGAAAAAGATACGGTGCTCTCAATAAAACCAAAGGCTTCCAGGTCGGTAAAGCTTCCTGCCATAACCTCATCGTCATTGGCAGCCGGGGCGGCAGAACCGATAATATCTATGGTATACTGGTTGCCGCCCGGCTTGCACAGGGTCAGCACATAGGTTCCCGCCCCGCTGAGGCAGGCCACATCCGTCCTGGCAAAGGGCCCGTCGGAACAGGTGCCGTAGACAAAGTTCGGGTCATCCAGGTTGGTCAGCCACCACCCCAGGGCGCCCGTGGCGTTGGCCCTACTGATATTGATGGCGATGGACCCGGTCCCCGGGCCGATCTCCAGGACGATGGCGCTGCACCGGCCGCCCAGGGGCGAAGTGGCGCCACAGCAGTCCAGATCCCGGACGCCATCGGAAATGGAAATAAGGAAATCCGGCGTGCCGGACACATCGTAATACTGAAACTCATCCCTGTCGCACAAACCTTCAAGACTGGTGGGTGCTTCCAGGGCGCTGATGCCGGAAAGCCGCTCTGCATTGACGACGTTTTGCCATTGGGGATCCGATTCGGACAGGCTTTGTTCAAAAAGGGATCCGCCGGAAACCAGGCTGATGCGTCCCTGGCTGGACGCGTCCGGGGTCTGTGCAGACAAACCCAACGACCAGATCAGTAACAGGGCTGAGAACAGCAGGACCGGTTTCATGGTTAATGGCTGGAAACCATGAAAAACAAACAAGCCGGTGCGGCCGGATGATTGTTTTTTACATGTTGTTTGATGGAAAGAGTTGATGTTTTCCATAAGGCTATGGTTTAAATTCAATGGTTTTTCGTTCGTGGCCTGGTGGATGCAGGGCCTGGTTGCTTAATTCAAAGAGTGATTCCGGGATTCAAAAACACCTCCTGCCAGCCGGCCTGCATAAAATCTTATTTTTGATACAATTTTCTTGATACAAAATTGAGGATAAAACAAGCCCTGCGCAATTGTGTAAAATACCTAATGAGCAGGTTTTTTCACACGTAGAACCACTTAATATTCAAAAATTCAGTACGTACTTTTTCTTACAATTTATATATAGACTGAATAAAAACAAGTGGAATGATCCGTGCATGTAGCCTTTGTAAATAACACATAAACAGTGAAATAACCTCACAAAAGTTTTTGGGGGACGCCGCCAATTTTCTTTAGACAAGGCCCAAATGGCCAAATCGTCGTTTTTTTACAAAAAACTGTAACCTCGCGAAGAAAAATCCGTAATCGAGACGGCGGGAATCGACAAAAAGGCAGAAAACGAGGTTTCGACGGGGAAAAGCCGCTGTTTGCGGAGCTACAAAATAACCAAGCTACATATAATTAGGAAAAAATATATACAATATCTTTGTCTGTACGTGAAAATCCCGGGGTTCTGTGTAGTCCGCAAGGAAATCCCCTGTTTTCATGTACGTATGTTGCTTGTCTTATGTGGTACAATATTAGCATTTGCATGCCGGTGGAAAAACCCTGTCCTATGGGTGCAAGACCCTGTCAGCGGCGGGGATAGAACAAAAAAGCCGGTCATCGACCGGCTTTTTTTCGCACATCAGTTGATGTAAATGGGTCCGTCGGGCCCCAAAGGAATGCCGAGCCATACCCAGAGCATGAGGACCCCGATCCACACGATCGTGAGGAACACGGTATAGGGGATCATGGTGGAGATGATCGTGCCGATGCCGTATTTCTCATCGTATTTCTGGGCGAAGGTGACGATCAGGGCGAAGTAGCTCATCATGGGGGTGACCAGGTTGGTGAGGGAGTCCCCGATGCGGAAGGCGGCCTGGGTGAGGCCCGGGTGGTAGGCGTTGTCCAGGAGCATCAGCATGGGGATGAATACCGGGGCGATGATGGCCCACTTGGCGCTGGCGCTGCCCATGAACAGGTTGATGAAGGCCGACAGCAGCACGAAGGCAGCGATCAGCACCGGTCCGGTCAGGCCGATATCGCGCAGCCCGGCGGCTCCCTTGATGGCAATGATCAGTCCGAGGTTGGAGTGGTTGAAGAAGTACACAAACTGGGCCGCGAAGAACACCAGCACGATGTAGGAGCCCATCCCGCTCATGGACTTGATGATGTGCTTCATCACGTCCTTGTCGTTGCGGACGGTGCCCACGATCCACCCGTACACCAGGGCCGGGACGAAGAAGAACAGCAGGATGCCGATGATGATGCCGTCGAAGAAGGGGGAGTGCAACACGCTGCCGGTGGCCGGGTCGCGGAACAGCCCGTTGGCAGGGATGACCGTCAGGGCCAGCAGCCCGGCGAACAGCAGCACGGAGATCCCGGCCCAGCGCAGGCCCTTTTTCTCCCTGGGGGTCAGCTGCTCGATGGCAAAGCGCTCGGTTGTGCCCTCGTATTTGCCCAGGCGGGGTTCCACGATGCGGTCGGTGACCCAGGTTCCCACGAAAAGGACCACGAAACTGGAGGCGATCATGAAGTAGTAGTTGACGGCCGGGTTCACCACCATGTCAGGGTCGATCAGCTGGGCCGCCGAGGTGGATATCCCCGCCAGGATCGGATCGATGGAGCCGATGACGAAGTTGGCCCCGAAGCCGCCGCTCACGCCGCAGAATGCCGCCGCCAGTCCGGCCATGGGATGCCTGCCCAGGCCGTGAAAGATCATGGCCCCCAGGGGGATGAGGATCACATAGCCGGCCTCCACGGCCAGGCCGGAGATGATGCCGGCCAGGACCACGGCCACGGTGATCAGCCGGGGCGGGGCGCCCAGCACCAGGGAGCGGATCAGCACGGCAAACAGCCCGGTGCCTTCGGCCAGCCCGATGCCGACCATGACCACCAGCACGTAGCCAAGGGGCGGGAAGCGCAGGAAATTGTTCAGGATGTTGGTGTACATCCAGCGAATCCCGTCCCCGCTCAGCAGGTTATTCACCCCGACCACGCTGCCGTCGACCGGGTGGACGGCCGATACGTTCAGGTACCAGGAGATGGCGGAGATGAGGATGACGATGCCGGCCAGCATGGCAAAGATGGTGGCCGGATGGGGCAGCCTGTTGCCCACGGTCTCGATGACATCGAGCGAGCGGCTGAAGGCTTTTTTAGAGCCTTGCTTGAAGCGTTCTGTGAAACTGGGCATATGAATGCGGTGGTGTTATTATGGTGTCAATCTGTGGGTTTTTTAAGAATGGGATGCCGGACGGAAAGGGCAGGCAGAACTTACCACACGCCGTGATCCGGGTATTTGGGCGGCATCTCATCCCTGGGCCCGTCCAGCCTCAGGTAGTGATCGAACCACTCCATGGTCCGCACCAGGTAATCCAGTCGGTGCACATTGCGTCGGTTGCCGTGGCCTTCCCCCTTGTACCAGATCAGCCGCACAGGCGCGCTGCCATGCAGCTTCAGTTCGCGGTATAGCTCCAGACCCTGGGAGGGCGGGACCCTCGGGTCCTCGTAGCCGTGCAGGATCAGGGTGGGGGTCACGTTCTGGTCGGCGTACTTAACCGGGCTGCGGCTGTACACGTCCTCCCAGTCATCCCTGGTCCAATAGCCCCAATGCACGTAGTAGTCCTCCCAGGGAATGTCACCGGTGTTGCGCTTGGAGATCTGGTTGGTAATGCCCACGAAGACCACGGCCGCCGCGAAGCGGTCGGAATAGCGGGTGGCCGACCAGGCGGAGAAATAGCCGCCGTATGAGCCCCCGCCCATGCCCACGCGCTCACGGTCCACATAGCCGATGTCCACCAGGTGGTCGATGCCGTCGAGCACGTCCTCGTATTCCACCCCCAACAGGTCTCCGTAGCCCGCCATGGTGAAGTCGACGCCCCTGCCGGAGCTGGCCCGGTAGTTGGGCATGAAGACGAAGTAGCCGCGGGCGGCGGCCACCTGCCCCCAGGTGTTGTAGCCCGTGTTCCAGCCGTTCTTCACGGCGGCCTCGGGACCGCCGTGGATGTAGACGATCAGGGGATAAGACCTGCCCTCCTCATAATCGAGCGGGTACATCAGCACCCCTTCGATGTCCTGGCCGTCCCTGGCGTCGTATACCAGCTTGCGCTGCTGGCCGAGGCGGATGTCCGCCAGCCAGGGGTTATGGTCCGTATGCCGGACCAGGTCGCCCGTCTCCAGGTCGAAGGTGAACACTTCTCCCGGGTGCTCTGCCGTATTGCCGGAGAAGGCCACCCAGCTGCCGGCGAGGCTGAATCCGGAGAAGAAGATGGTGGCCGGATCGATCAGCACTTCCCGCTCCGGGAAGCCGTTGCCCTCCGGGGTGCCTCCCTGGGCAGGGCGGATGGATTGACGGCTCAGCACGATGTCGACGCCTTCCTCCGCGGCATACAATAAGGTGTGGTCATCCTGCCAGGCGAAGTCGATCACCGACAGCTCCATGCCTGCCACCAGGTTGGGCAATGCCCCGAAATCCTTATCGGTCGGCACATCCATCACGAACAGGCTGCCCACCACTGCGTCCTCCAGCTTGCTGGCCGAGCGGAAAGCCAGTTTGCTGCCGTCCGGGCTCCAGGCCATGTTGCCCAGCTTGCCGGGGTTTTCCATGATCAGGGTCGTTTCGCCCGTGTGCATGTCCACCAGGTGGATGCGTTTGAACATATAGCTGTCGTCGACCAGGTTGCGGGGCGCGATGGCGGCTGCCGCGTAATTCCCGTCGGGGCTCAGGACGAAGTCGTAGACCGTGACCCCGCGGGTGAGCTGCCGGGCTTCATGGGCCTGCAGGTCGTATCGGTACAGGTTCAGGTGGCGCCATTCTTCTTCGTACACTTCGATGTCGAAACCCTTCTGTCGCAACCGCGCCTGATCCGGGTCACCGGCCTCCGCAGAGACAATGGCCAGGGTGTGCTCGTCGATGAAGGCGTAGCTGCTTACCCCCCCGTCGTGCCGGGTCAGAGGGTAGGCCTCGCCTCCCCTCAGCCGCATGGCATATACCTGGGTGCCGGCCTGCTGCGGCAGGTTGGCGCGGAAGGTCACCGCATGCCCCGATGGCGTCCAGCCCAGTCCAAACACGGAGCGGGCCCCGGTCATGAAGGGGATGACCTCCCCGCTGCTGACCTCATAGACATACAATTCCCTGTAGTCCCCCCCGGCCTCATGGGTAAAGGGCCTGGGCACGTTCAGGGTGAAGGCGATGTATTCCTGGTCGGGGGATACGGCCACTTCGGCCACCGACCGCAGCTCGAACAGATTCCGGGGGGTCAGCACGTCGCCTGCCGCACCGGTCGCCGGCACCAGCAGGGCCAGCAGGGCAAGGAACAATACAGTCTTTCGCATGGGTTTTGGTTTTTTTTATTGTCGGATGGGTTTGTCGCCCACAAAAATGCATAAAAAAAACCATACCGCAAAGACCGGTGTGCCTGCCTAGAGCGGCCCGGCCCAGGTCCGGCAGTCCGGAAACAGGCTGGCGGGATCCCCTCCGGGCAGGTCGCGGAACAGCCCGAATACGGCCGGGCCGCTCCCGCTCATGGAGGCATACAGTGCGCCCTGCCGGTAGAGCGCCTCCCTGATCTGCAGTATCCTGGGGTGCTCCCGCATGGCCACCTCCTCAAAATCGTTGACCAGCCTGCCCGGCCAGGAACCGATCGCCCCTGCGAGTATGTCCTCCAGGGGTTCGGCCGGCGGGCGCGGATTCAGCCCCTCATAGGCCCGGGCCGTGGAGATGTGGATGGGGGGACAGGCGATCAGCACAGACAGCCCTTTCAATGCGGGCACTTCAATCGGCTGCAGCAGCTCGCCCCGTCCCCGCGCCAGAGCCGGGCGCCCGGTGACGAAAAACGGGCAGTCGCTGCCCAGCCGGGCGGCCATCTCCTTGAGTTCACTGACCGAAAACTTCAGATCCATAAGATCGTTCAGCAACACCAGGGTGCGGGCGGCATCGGCGCTGCCGCCGCCCAGCCCGGCCCCCGTGGGGATCTGCTTGTGCAGGAAGATATGAACCGGAGGCAGGGAGGGCCGGTGCGCGCGGACCAGCTCCACGGCCTGCAGACAGAGGTTGGGCCGGCCGTCATCCGGGATGGGCAGGCCGCTCATGGTCAAGTGGCCTGTGCCGGCAGGGACCGCCTCCAGAAGGTCACACCATCCGACGGGAATCATGACGGTCTCGATCTCGTGAAAGCCGTCGGCCCGCTTGCAAATCACATGCAGTCCGAGGTTGATTTTGGCGTGGGGGAATGCGATCATGGCCTAAAGATCCTCCCATTCGATGACCATCTTGCCTTCTTCCTGCTTGCGGATGCGCTCCATTTCCCGGCGCCTCGGGTTGGCCGGCTCCCCCGTGGTGTCGCGTCCCGGGCGCTGGAAGATGCCGAACTCCCGGCGGAACACATCCAGCAGGTTCTGCCCCTCCTGCCGCAGGTCGTCCCGGATCTTTTCCCTGACCCCCTGGTGGTCGTAACGGAACACCGGATCGCTCAGTGGCCCCGTCACGCGAAGGAAGAGGGTCGTCCGCCCCAGGCCGTCGTCGATGATGTCCCCGTACTGTTCCTGGGGGTTGCGCCTTTCCCTGTTTTTCCTGGCCAGCAGCTCCGCGAGCAGGATCTGCAGCCGGTAGTCGATGTCGTTCCCGAAGCTGTGCTCGCCCGACAGCTGCAGGTTCAGGGCGCTGGATCGGATCTCCATCTCGGGAATGTATATCATGCGGTTGCGGATGGCGATCTGGTTTTCCAGGGTGGAGAAGGTCACGCGGCCCAGGTCGTCCACCCTGAGGAAGCGCGACAGGGCGATCATGGGCTCGTAGTCCACCAGCACCCCGTCCTCGATCCGGATGCGTGCCTGGGTGGTGAGGCTGCCCCAGTCGATGTCCAGGGCGGGGGACCAGAGGGAGGAGAACTGCACATCGGCCGTCATTACCCCGAAGATGTTCTCGTCCAGGATGCCTGTCTGCCCGAAGTTGCCCATCTGATAGAACAATTGGTGGACGTCCACCCGGCTCAGGTGGGCGTCGGCCCCGATGACCAGCCGGTCGGTCCGGGTGCCGTCGATGAAGGCCTTGGCCTGCACGGTGCCGTTCATGGACTGGAACCGCACGTCTTCGGCGTAGAAGCGCTGGTTCTGCAGGCTCGCGGTGCCGGAGATGCCGGAGGCCTCGAACTTGCGGAAGCGAAGGGAGCCCACCCGGGCGTCGAGCTCGAAGCCCAGCCGGTCTGACAGCCTCAGCCGGTAGGTGGTGTCGGCCTCACTGACTTCTGCCTGCAGCAGCTCGTCGAAATCCAGGCGGTCGGCATGCAGGGTGGCGATCATCCCCAGGGTTTCATCCGGCAGGAACATATAAGGCAACACGTTTCGGAAGTAGCCGCTGACGGTGAAGTCGCTGACGCCGGCCCGGCCGGAGAAGGACTCGATCATCAGGTCGTTGTTTCTAAACTGCAGGTTCCCGTTGAAAGCATGATAGGACAACAGGTTGTCCCGCAGCCGGAACCCCAGCTCCCGGGCGGTGATGCTCCCCGTGGCCCGGGCCTTGACCAGGTCCTGCCCGGTGAAGCGGTCGCGGTGGCTCATGCCGCCCTGGAAGCTGACATCCGCCAGGATCCTTCCCGTGGCCTCCCTGACGGCGTCCAGGCGCAGCAGCTGCACCAGCTCGCGGGCATTCATGTCGGCATAAAGCTGCAGGTCGATATAGGGTGTTTTCAGGTTGCGTATGCCCCCGCTGCCACGAAGGACCCCGTCGGTCACGGTTGCCTGCAGTCCGCTGAGATGTATGCTCGTGGTCTCGGCCCGGCGTGCCTCCCCGTTGTCGAAGCGCCCGGAAAAGTTCAGGTCCTTGAGCTGCAGACCGGAGGCGGGGTGGCTGAGTTCGGCCCCGCTCACTTCGAAGGTGGCGTCCATTCGCGGGACCCGCGACTGGGTCCACAGGCCCTGCAAGGTGCCGGAGAAGCCCAGGTCGCCCTTGCCCCGGTAGCCGTCCAGGTAACGGCCCCAGTTCGCGGGCAGGCCCTCCAGCAGGTGCTGCATGGAAAGCCTGGTGCCGTTCACGCTGGCGTCGAACAGCAGCCCTTCTTCCGTCTGGCGGATGCTGCCGGCGAGTCCGAACTCCTGGCGGCTGACGGCAAGCCGGCCCTTTGTAAAGTGAAATTCTGAGTGGTCCCTGACCTCCAGGGCCAGGTCCAGTCCGACGGGCCGGTCCCTGAGCAGCGAAAGCCCATCCACCACCAGGCTCCTGGCGTGCAGGTCCCCTGTGGCCGTCAGCGTATACAGCTGCTGGCTGAACCGCCCCCCGAGCAAAGCCTGGGCGACGGCCAGGTCGGCCTCCAATCCGCTTGTGGCATCCCGGAACAGCAGGTCCATGTCACGCACCACGACCCGCTGCAGTTCCAGCTGCAAGCCCTCGACTTCCGCCCGGTCGCCGCGCCGCGCAAACAGGTCGAAATTGGTGCTGCCGTCTTCAAGTATCGTCGGATGGGCATGGCCCCTCTCGATGGTGATCTGCCGGATGGTATGGTTGCGCCGCAGCAGGTCCATAATCCGGAACTGTACCAGCACCCGGCGGGCCTGCAGCAGGTTGTCGGATGTGGGTCCGGTGCCGCTTCCCGGGATAGTGACATCATGGAACGAAAGGGATGCCAGGGGAAAGCTGCGCACCAGCCCGAGTCGGACCTCCCCGACCTGGATCTCGGTGGTCAGCTGCTGGTTGAGGGCATCGATGAAGAGGGTTTTGATCCGTTCCTGGTAGATGAAGCCCAGAGCGGTTAAAAGCAACAGGAGTGCCAGGAGGAATACCCCTCCCGACAGGGCTGCCAGTCTGATGAACTGTATGGCGAGCCGTTTTTGCTGCGTGACCCTTTTACCCATACATCATTAACGGAAAAAAACTTACAGCATTTTAAGGAAGCTGATTTCTTTTTCGGTCAGGTGGCGCCACTTGCCGCGGGGCAGGTCCTTCTTGGTCAGCCCGGCAAAAGACACCCGGTCCAGCTTGACCACCTGATAGCCCAGCTGCTCGAAGATGCGCCGCACCACCCGGTTCTGTCCCGAATGCAGTTCGATACCCACCTCGTTTTTCTGCCCCTCGGGCCCGGCCCAGGCCACCTGGTCCGGCACAACCACCGTGTCGTCGAGGCGGACACCTTCGGCGATTTTCTCCAGGTCGCTGCGGGTCACTTTCTTGTCGAGCTGCACGTGGTAGAGCTTCTTGACCCCGTGCTTCGGGTGGGTCAGCCGCTTGGTCATCTCCCCATCGTTGGTCAGCAAGAGCAGCCCGGTGGTGTTGCGGTCGAGCCTGCCCACGGGGTAGATGCGTTCCCGGCAGGCGTTTTGAACAAGCTCCAGCACTGTTTTTCTTTCCTGGGGATCGTCGGATGTGGTGATATAATCCTTGGGTTTGTTCAGAAGCACATAGACCTTCTTCTCGTTCACCAGCCGCTGCTTTCCGTACAGCACGGTATCGCCGGGATGGATCTTGGTGCCCAGCTCGGTGATGACCTTGCCGTTCACGGTGATGGCCCCGGCGGTGATCAGCACATCGGCCTCACGCCGGGAACAGACCCCGGCATTGGCGATGTAGCGGTTAAGCCGGATGGTGTCGTCCACCGGCCCAGGTCTGCCTTTGCCTGCTGCCGGCCGCCCTTTGGCCGGGAACGGCCTTCCCTTGCCTGCTGGGGGCCGCCTGGCCCCCGCTGCCGGCCGTCCTTCTGATGCCGCCGCGGGCCGTCCCCTGCCTGCAGCCGGCCTGCCCGGGGCTGCCGCGGGCCTGCCTTTGCCCGCCGCCGGTCGTCCGGTGCCGCCGGCCGTTCCCGTGCGCCCGGTGGAAGGCCCTGTCGCGCCGGAGGGCGTGCGCCTTCCCGGGGCAGCGGCCGGCCGCTGCCTTGTCTTGTCCGGCCCGGCGGATTCGCGTCCCTGCGGACCTGCCTTGCGGACCGGGGCCTGCCGGCCCTTGCGTGCGCCTTCACCGGCAGGGCGCTTATTGCCTTTGGATTGCTTCATCATGGGTTTGGGGGTTGGTTGGGGGTTGGTGATCAGAAAAGTTTCAGCGCCGGATCTTCCCAGGGGGCGATCAGCCCTTCATGGTCCACCCCGGTCCGGTTCACGGAAGGGGAGACAGTGTAAGCTTGCATGGCACCGGCAGGATAAGGTTGCAGCAAGGACTCCAGGGAATCCTCCCAAGCTGCTGCCGACAGCCAGGCGTCCTCTGCTTCTGGCAGCAGGATCACCGGCATGCGGTCGTGGACCGGTCGGACCAGCTCATTGGCCGCCGTGGTGAGGATGGTGAATGCCACCATGCCGTTCCCGCTCCCGTCGGTGGTCAGTTGGTACAGCCCGGCAAAGGCGAAAAGCTCGTCCCCTGCCAGACGGAAGCGCAGCGGCTGCCGTTTGCTGCCTTGTTTGTCCCATTCATAGAATCCATCGGCCGGCACCAGGCAGCGGCCCTGCTCCAGCAGGGGTCGGAACAATTTTTTTTGCTGCAGGGTTTCGGTCCGGGCATTGATGACCAGCTGCTGACTCTCTTTTTTCCATGGGGCCGGCAGACCCCAGCGGGCGAGCGACAGCCTGCCCGGATCCCGGGAGGTGATGACCGGCAGGACCTGGGAAGGTGCGGCATTGTAGGTGGTCACCCGGCTGTCTTCGGGAATCACGATGTGAAACCGTGCTGCCACTTCTGCCGACTTTTTTGCCAGGGTGAATCTTCCGCACATGGTGCTATGGGTTGGTACAAAAAAGGGCGCATCAGGCGCCCGGTTATGTTTTCTGGTAGATGCGGGCTTATTCCGCGCTGCCACCGAGTTTTTCAAAGGCTGCGTTGACCTTCTCCAGCAATTCGTCGTACAGGCTGCGGTAGTAGGCCCGCAACTTCCCGTCCTTGGTCTCCGGGCTGTTCACTTTCTTGAGCATTTGTTCACGGAACCCGATCATTTCGTTGATCATCCCATCCAGCTCCTCTTGCTTGTCTTTTCCCTGGGTATATTGGTGCAACAAACAGGTCCCGATCACCTCGTCGACCAGGTAGTTGATGTCTTTTTTGAGATCTTTCTTGCTAGGCATATGCGTCGTGTTTAATTAAAATCCACCAGTTCCACATCGAATATGAGGATCGAATTGGGCGGGATCCCAAACGTCCCGTAGGTTCCGTAGGCCAGGCCCGATGGGATGAGCAGCATGCCTTTCCCGCCTTTCTGGAACAGGGGAATCCCGATGCGCCATCCGAGGATGTTCCCGCTGATGAACCCTGTGTAGTTGTACCGCTCATCGAACACTTTGCCGTCCAGAAAATACCCGACATAATGGATGTTTACCCAGGAGTTCTCGGTCGGGTACCCCCCGCTGCCCTCCCGGATGACGACATAAAATATCCCGGACTCGTGCTCCCGGGCCTCCAGTTCGTTTTCCTGGATGTACTCCAGGATCTTCTCCCTGTCCTTTTCGGCGATACGCTCGGGATCGTCCTTTCCGCAGCCGGAAAGACTGGTCAACCCCAGCAGGAGCAGCATCCCAAACCATTTTGTCGCCTTTTGAACCATGAACCCTCTCTTTTAATAATCCGGGTGCAAAGTTACAAAAAATGCGTCATGGTTCAGTCAACATTATCGTGCAAAAACGAATTATTCGATTTGATCTGCACCTTATTGTCATCTCCTTCGTTCAGGGTGTAGCGCGAAACCTGGGATTCGTGGCTGGCCGGCACCTTGTTCAGGGAGACATTGCGCCGGACAAAGGCCGGTTGTTTTTCCAGGTCGTGCAGGCCCTCGGGGGTTTTGAGCTTCACGCTGAGGTCGCGCAACCGCTGTTCCCGTTCCCGGATTTTCTGCTGAAGCGCCTCTTCGGAAACCGGATCGGGAACCGGTCCGTCCCCGGCTTCCCCCGCCTCATTCACCCCGGCTTGCTGTTTGCTTGCTCTGATGGGCTGGTTTACCGGAAAATCGAATATGTTTTCCCCTGTCCGCCGGAAATCTCCCTGCCCGGCAGGTTTCTTGTCCGGGGCGGTGGTTTTGACGGTGAAGGTCATGCCGTCGACTTCATTGTGCACCACTTCTTCCTTGCGCCGTTCTTCCCGGGGCACGGTCTGGGTCAGTGTATGGGTTTTCCGGCTGACCTGCGGCTTTTCCATATCGAGACCCAGGGGCGCCCCTTCCCCGAAGCCGGTGGCCACCAGGGTGATGTTGATCTTGCTGCCCAGGCCCTCATCATGACCCAGCCCCCAGATGATCTCGGCGGTGGATCCTGCTTCCTGCTGGATGTAATCGGTGATTTCGGTGATCTCGTCCATGAGGATCTCTTCGGTGCCGCTGGTGATGTTGAGCAGGATGTTCCGGGCCCCGCGGATGTGGTTGTCGTTCAGCAGGGGGGAGGCAAGGGCTGTCTCCACTGCCTGGATGGCCCGGTTTTCGCCCTCTGACTGGCCGCTGCCCATGATGGCGACCCCGCTGTCTGACATGACGGTTTTAACATCGGCGAAGTCCACATTGATGTTGCCCGTAAGGGTGATGATCTCTGCAATGCCTTTGGCCGCTGTGGTCAGCACATTGTCTGCCCTGCCGAATGCCTCGCTGACAGACAGGTTGCCGTAAAGTTCCCTGAGGCGGTCGTTGCAGATCAGCAACAGGGTGTCCACGTGTTCCTTCAGGTTGTTGATCCCTTCTTCTGCCTGCTGACGCCGCTTGCGGCCCTCGAAGGCAAACGGGATGGTCACGATGGCCACCGTGAGGATGCCGAGTTCCTTGGACGCCTTGGCAATGACCGGGGCGGCTCCTGTTCCGGTGCCTCCCCCCATGCCGGCGGTGATGAACAGCATCTTGGTATGCTTTTCCAGGATCTCCTTGATGCGGTCAATGTCCTCGATGGCCGCATTGCGGCCCACTTCCGGAATGCTTCCGGCCCCCCTTCCTTCTGTGAGTCCGGCGCCCAGCTGCATTTTGTTGGGAACGGGACTCATTTCGAGGGCCTGGCTGTCGGTATTGCAGACGATGAAATCGACCCCTTCGATTCCCTGCCTGAACATGTGGTTGACGGCATTGCTGCCGCCCCCGCCAACGCCCAGCACTTTGATAATGGAACTTTGATTTTTCGGAAGATCGAATTTAATCATGTCGGTTGTCATGGTTTTTCGGGTTGTGAAGGTACTTAAATGCTTTCTTTTTTGGTTTTTCGGTTCCGGCTTTATTTTTCAACAGCTGCTTGTTAATAAATCGTCAACTGTCGCCGTCCTTTTCAAAAAATTCTATCCCCCGCGTGATGATTTTTTCGAAAAAGCTGCCCTTGGTCCGGGGAGCTTCCGCCTTGCCCCTGGATCCCTGCCTGCGGAGGTATTCAGCTTTCTGAAATCCCTTGATCACCAGGCCGACCCCGGTCGCATGCATGGGGCTGCCCACTTCTCCCGTGGGTGACTTGGCCAGGTGTTCGTTGGGGTAGCCGATGCGGGAATCCATGCCCGTGATAAAGGAGGTCAGCTGGGCCGCATGCTTTAGCTGGCTGCCGCCCCCGGTGAGTACGATGCCGGCGATCAGCTTTTTCTCGAACCCGGAGGTTTTGATCTCGTAATAAACATGCTCGATAATCTCCTCCATGCGTGCCTGGATGATGTGGGCCAGGTTCCTGAGGGAGATCTCCTTGGGGTCCCTGCCCTTCAGGCCCGGGATGGACACGATTTCCTCGTCCTTGTTCTCGCTGGCCAGGGCTGAGCCAAAGCTCTTCTTGAGGGCCTCCGCCTGGGTGCGAATGATGGAGCAGCCTTCCTTGATGTCGTCGGTGATCACATTCCCTCCCAGGGGAATGACGGCTGTATGCCGGATGATGTCGTCCTGGAAAATGGCCAGATCGGTGGTGCCGCCCCCGATGTCCACCAACACCACCCCGGCTTCTTTTTCTTCCGGGCTGAGGACGGCCTCGGCCGAAGCCAGCGGCTCCAGGATGAGGTCCGTGATCATCAGCCCTGCCTTGCTGACGCATTTTTCAATGTTTTTGGCGGCGGCCACCTTGCCGGTAATGATGTGAAAGTTGGCTTCGAGGCAGTTGCCCGACATGCCGATGGGGTGCCGTATGCCCTGCTGTCCGTCTATGATGTATTCCTGCGGAATTACATGGATGATCTCTTCCCCGGGCGGGAGCGCGAGCTTGTGCATGTTCTCCACCAGGTTCTGGGTGTCATTTTCGGAGATTTCCTCCTCCAGGCTGTTGCGCATGATGTTGCCGCGGTGCTGCAGGCTGCGGATGTGCTGCCCGGCAATGCCCACGTTCACCACCTTGATCTCGACCCCGGAGCTTTGGCTTGCCTCCTCCACAGCCCGGGAGATGGAGTCGACGGTGTGTTGGATGTTTTCGACCACCCCGCGGTTCACCCCCAGGGAGTCGGCCCGTCCCATGCCAAGGATCTCTACCTTGTCGTATTCATTTTTTCTGCCCACGATGCAGGCTATCTTGGTGGACCCGATATCCAGTCCGACGATGATTTCATTGGTTTTCATAGCAACAATTCTTTATTTGGAACAAACCACTTGCTTGGCGTATTTCACATTGACCCGGCGGTAATAGCCCCAACCCACACGGGAGAGGCCATTCCGGTAAAAAAACAGCAATTTTTCAAACTTCTCCTCCATGTCCTCGGTACTCCCGAACTCTATTGTATGCGCCCCGTTTTTGGGAATGAGCTCAAATTCTCCCGCCGGGGTGACATAGACCTGATCGATGAAGGCGCTCCAGAAATTGTCGCCGTCGATGTGCCTGGCCAGGCGGTACAGTTCGCGAAGGACGTGCTCCTGTCCCTTGGGGCCGGCCGGGCCTTCCGCATCCGACAACCTGGTATCCGGCGAATAGGATGCCGCGATGTGGCCGGTGGCCACGGGCACCCGGGCGGCATAGGCCGGACTCAGGGGCATCATCCTGCCGCCACGGTCCAGGTAGTATCCCTGGTTCCGGCTGTTTACCACCCTCAGGATGGGCTCGCGCTGGGAAACCTCCACATGCAGGTCGCCCCCGATGGTCCGGTACACAGCGGCGCGGTCCACGAAGGGATTGGAGAGCACCACCTCACGGATCCGCGACAGGGCTCCCGGGCCGATCTTCCGGCCCTCCAGGCTGTCAAGCTCCAGGGTGACAGCCCTGCGGAGGTCTTCGGTGGTGACAAACTGGCTCCCCCCGCTATGGTCCACCCGGATGCGGAACTCCCTGCAGGGATGTGCCCGGTTGCTCTGGGATGCGAAGCCCAGCAGGACCAGCGTACCGGCCGGAAGGGCCAGCAGCAGGAGGGTTCTTAGCAGTTGTATGATTCTTTTTTTCATCCTTCCGCTCGGTTGTCGTTTCCGCCGTTTTTCGAATTCCCGGTGTCGGCCCGCCTGTCCCCGGACGCTGCGGTCGCCTTCATGCCGGCCCGTCCTGTTTCCATAAGCAGCCTGACGATGGGTTCCCGCAGCCGGTCGATGTCGCCTGCCCCCATGGTGAGCAGGACCGCGGGCCGTTTGGCTTCCAGCCGTTGCATCAGCTGGTCCATATCGACCAGATGCTTGTTTCCCAGGGGGACCCTGCCCAGCAGCATGCGGGAGTTCACCCCCGGTATGGGCTCTTCTCTTGCCGGGTAGATGTCCATCAGCAGCAACTCATCCAGCATGGCCAGGCTGTCGGCAAACTCCCAGGCCAGGTCTCTGGTCCTGCTGTACAGATGGGGTTGAAAGATGCCCGTGACGGACCATCCCGGGTACAACTCCCTGGCCGTTTCGATGCACGCTCTGAGTTCCCCGGGGTGGTGGGCGTAATCGTCGATGTAGACCGTGGCGGCGTCCTTGTAACAGGTTTCAAACCGGCGCCGGACCCCCAGAAAGGTTCCCAGGGCCTGCCGTATGGCTTCCGGTGCCGCCCCGGCCTGAGCTGCCAGGGCCGCTGCAGCCAGCGCATTTTCCACATTGTGTCTGCCCGGCACCCCCAGCAACAGCCCGGGCAGGTCCAGCCTGCCGCGAAAGTCTGCCACATAGCGGCCATCCTCCACCCGGATCGCACCGGCCATGTAATCGGCCCCTTCTTCCAGGGCATAGGTCAGGATTTCACCACGCCGCCCTTCCGGCAGCTCCAGGCCCTTGCGCAACAACAGCTTGCCGCCTTCCCTGACCCGGCCGGCAAACAGCCCGAAGGATTCCCGCAGCCGATCGCGCGTGCCGTAAATGTCCAGGTGGTCTGCATCCATGGAGGTGATCGTCGCCAGGAGAGGCTGCAGGTGCAGGAAGGAACGGTCGAACTCATCGGCCTCCGCAATGATCCATAAGGGATCTTTGGCCCCCAGGTAATTGCTGTTGTAGTTGACGGCGATGCCGCCCATCAGGGCTTCGGCCGGGATGCCTGCCGTTTTCAGAATGTGTGCGAGCATGGCACAGACCGTGGTTTTGCCATGCGTCCCTGCCACGGCAATGCAGGGAAGGTCCCGGGTGATGCCGCCCAGCACCTCGGAACGCTTCATCATGGGCAGCTGCCGCTCCCGGGCGGCCTCCATCAGCGGACTGCCCTGGGGGATGGCCGGGGTGTAGACGACCAGCCGGGTGTCTGCCGGGATCTGCCCGGGGTCCTGATCGAACCGCACCTGGATGCCTTCTTCCTGCAGCGCCCGGGTAATGGGGGAGGGGGTCCTGTCATAGCCGCTCACATCCACACCCCGGTCATGGAAATACCGCGCCAGGGCACTCATGCCGATGCCGCCGATTCCAAGGAAGTAGATGTGTTGTATGCGGGACAGGTTCATGTTGGTTGTTGGCTTTTGTTTTTGGCTATTGGCTATTGGTTGTTGGCTGTTGGCTGGTACACAATCTGCGTGATTCGTTTTTCATTTCTAATGTTTTTTTATGAGGGTGAGGGCGACGCCGGCGATGGCATCGGCTGCATCCCGGTACGACAGTCCGGCCAGGCGTTCACGCAGCCGGTGTTTTTTCTCTTCGTCCCGGATCAGGTCCATGACCGCCGGTCCCAGCTGTTGCGCTGCTTCGGCGTCCCCGACCAGGATGGCCGCATGCTGGTTGACAAGGGCCATGGCATTCTTCGTCTGATGGTCTTCCGCCACATTGGGCGAGGGAACCAGGATGGCCGGCTTCTGCACGGCGCATATCTCCGATACGGCGATGGCACCGGCCCGGCTGACCACCACATCGGCCGCCGCATAGGCGTAATCCATGCGGTCGATGAACTCCCTCACACAAAGCCCCGGCATTTCCATGCCGCGGCTTTTCTCCAGGGCTTGCTGGTAATAGGCCCGTCCGGTCTGCCAGATGACCTGGATGTCATTCACCAGGAACAATCGGAGGTTGCGGGCGATGCTTTCATTGATGGTCCTCGCCCCCAGGCTGCCTCCGGTCACGAGCAGGACCGGCTTGCCGGGCTCCAGGCCGAAGTATTCAAATGCCTCCGTGGTTTTGCCTTCCAGGTTCACCACGTCCTGCCGTACCGGGTTGCCGGTCAGAAAGAGCTTGGATTTCGGAAAGTACCTGTCCATGTTCTCATAGGCCACGCAGATCCTGTCTGCCTTCCTGGACAGGATGCGGTTGGTCAGCCCGGGATAGGAGTTCTGTTCCTGAATGAGGGTCGGTACCCCCTGCCTGATGGCTGCCCGGAGAATGGGGCCACTGGCGTAGCCGCCGACCCCGATCACCAGGTCGGGTTTGAACCGCTTGATGATGTTCTTGGAGCGGACCATGCTGTCCATCAACTTGAAGGGGACCATCAGGTTTTTCCAGGTGAGGCGCCGCTGTATGCCCATGATGTGGAGGCCGAGGATGTGAAACCCTGCCTTGGGAACCTGCTTCATCTCCATCCGTCCCCGGGCTCCGACAAACAGGATGCGGGCGTTGTACAGCGTCTTCTGCAACGCCCGTGCAATGGCGATGGCCGGGAACACATGGCCCCCGGTGCCTCCTCCTGCGATGATGATCTTAATGGGCCGCTGCATGGCTTGATTCATTGATGATTGGCTGATGTACCAGCTCGTCTTCCTCTATTTTCCTGCTCACACTCAAAATGATGCCTATGGACAGGCTGGTGAACCACAGGGAGGTGCCTCCCATGCTCACCAGGGGCAGGGGCTGCCCGGTGACCGGCAGCAGGTTGACCGCCACGGCCATGTTGATCATGGCCTGGAAGACCAGGCTGAAGCTCAGTCCCGCCGCCAGCAGTGCCCCGAAGGTGCCGGGGCTCTTGTGTGCGATGCGCACCCCCCTGTAAAGCAGCATCATGTATAGCAGCACGACCAGGATGCCGCCGGCCAGGCCATATTCCTCAATGATGATGGCATAGATGAAATCCGAATAGGCGTGGGGAAGGAAGTTGCGCTGGGTGGAATTGCCCGGCAACTTGCCAAACAACCCGCCCGTGGCGATGGCGATCTTCGACTGGTCGCTCTGGTAGGTGTCTCCCTTGTCCTTGTCCACAAAATTCTCGATGCGGTTCTTCCAGGTGGTGACCCGGCCGGTTTCGGGCATGTTCATGACCACCAACACAAACAGCAGCACCCCGGCCAGGCCGATGCCGGTCATGGCCATCAGGTATTTGAGGCTGACCCGTCCGACGAACATCACCACCATGCTGGTGGTGAACAACACGGCCGCGGTTGACAGGTTGGCGGGCAGGATCAGGGCACAGACCAGCAAGACCGGGAGGATCGCCGGCAGGAAGGCTGTCTGAAAGTCCTTGATGTCCTCCTGCTTTTTGGTGAGCAGCCTGGCCAGGTACATGAGGAGGGCCAGTTTGGCGAAGTCCGAACTCTGAAAGCTGATGTTGATGATGGGCAGGGTCAGCCAGCGGCTGGCCTCATTGATGGAGGTTCCCCTCAACAGGGTGAGCAGCAGCAGGGGGATGGCGACGAACAGGGCAAGCTGGGAAATGCGGGAGTAATAGGTGTATTTGATCTTGTGGGCCGCGAACATCAGCCCCAGCCCGAGCAGGATGATGATCAGGTGCTTGAACAGGTAGTACTCCGTGTTGCCCGAGCGGAACCGGTAGGCGAGGCTTCCCGTGGAGCTGTAGACGGCCAGCAGGGAAAACACCGACAGGATGATGACGATCATCCAGATCGGCCGGTCCCCCTTGATATGTCTGAGCAGCTGGTTCATGTGGTGGTGGTTGGTTGTTGGCTATTGGCTTTTGGCTGTTGGCATTTGGCTTTTGGCCAGAGGCCAGCCCTTGTCACAGATCATACACCGCTTGTTTAAACTTTTCTCCCCGGTCCTCGAAGTTTTCAAACAGGTCGAAGCTGGCGCAGGCAGGGGAAAGCAATACGATATCCTCCGGGCTGCCCAGCGCATAGGCCGCTTTTACGGCCTCCGCTGCGCTTCGGGTTTCCACCATGGGCAGGTGCAGATCTTCGAAGGCTTCCAGGATGGCATGGTTGTCCCTGCCCAGGCACACGATGGCCTTGACTTTCTCCCGGACCAGGTTCCTCAGGGGGGCATAGTCGTTTCCCTTGTCCTGTCCCCCGACGATCCAGATCACCGGCCGGTTCATCGTCTCCAGGGCAAACCAGGCAGAGTTGATATTGGTGGCCTTGCTGTCGTTGATGAATTCGATGCCCCGGACACGGCCCACCGGTTCGAGCCGGTGTCCCACATTCTGGAAGTCGGTCAGGCTTTCCTTGATGACTTCCTTGCGCAGGTCCAGCAAGCGTGCCGCCACGGCGGCTGCCATGCTGTTGTAGATGTTGTGTTTTCCGACGATCGACAGGTCTCGGGTATCCATTTCAAACTCCTCGGTATTGGTTTTTACTTTCATTGTTGTCTGGTTTTCCAGCCAGGCGCCCTTCCCTGGTTCTTCCCGGATGGTGAAGGGCCACAGGCAGGGTCCTTCTGACCTGCTTCCGATATACTCCCTGATCACCGCATCATCCAGGCAATGGATGCAGTGGTCCTGACTGGTCTGGTTCCGCAGGATCCGCATCTTGGACCGGACATAGTTTTCAAACCGGTTTTCATAGCGGTCCAGGTGATCCGGGGTGATGTTCAGCAGCACCGAAATGTCCGCCCTGAAGTCGAACATCCCGTCCAGCTGGTAGCTGGAGATCTCCAGCACATAGATGTCCGGAGAGGATTCTGCCACCTGACGGGCAAAGCTTTTTCCCACATTCCCGGCCACCCCCACGTTCAGGCCGGCCCTCCGGAGAATGTGCCCGGTGAGCAGGGTGGTGGTGGTCTTGCCGTTGGTCCCCGTGATGCAGATCTTCCTGGCCTTTGTAAAGCGGCCGGCGAATTCTATCTCCGAGATCACCGGGACCTTCCGTTCCTTCAGGACCTGTATGATGGGTGCGGTGTCCGGGATTCCCGGGCTTTTCACCACCTCCCTCGCCGACAGGATCCTCCCGGGGGTGTGCATGCCTTCTTCCCAGCGGATGTCATGAAGTGTAAGAGCGTTCTTGTATTGTTGCCTGATCTTTCCCTTGTCGCTGAGAAACACGTCGAAGCCCTGCTGCCTGGCCAGGATGGCGGCCCCTGTTCCGCTCTCCCCGGCGCCCAGTATGGCAATGTGTTTCCTCATATGGCTTCATCTCCTTGTATTACCTTAATTTAAGCGTGATGACCGATAGCACCGCCAGGATGATCCCCACGATGAAGAAGCGCAGCACGATCTTGGCCTCGTGCATGCCCTTCATCTGGTAGTGATGGTGCAGCGGGGCCATGCGGAACACCCGCCTGCCTTCCCCGAAGCGCCTCCGGGTGTATTTGAACCAGGATACCTGCATGATCACCGAGAGGTTCTCCATGAAAAAGATCCCGCAAAGCAGGGGGATCAGCAGTTCCTTGCGGATGACAATGGCAAACACCGCGATGATGCCGCCCAGTGCCAGGCTGCCGGTATCTCCCATGAACACCTGGGCCGGGTAGGCGTTGTACCATAAAAACCCGATGCAGGCCCCCACGAAGGCCGCGATGAAGATGACCAGCTCGCCTGTGTTGGGGATGTACATGATGTTGAGGTAGTTGGCAAACACGGTGTTGCCGGACACATAGGCCAGTACCCCCAGGGTGACCCCGATGATGGCCGAGGTGCCGGTGGCCAGCCCATCCAGCCCGTCGGTCATGTTGGCGCCATTGGACACGGCGGCAATGATCAGGATGACGATGGGGATGAATATGAGGAAGGCCCATTGGCGGTAGTTTTCTCCGATGAACCTGAGCAGTACCGCATAATCCAGTTCGTTGTTCTTGAGGAACGGGATGGTCGTTTTGGTCGACTTGACCGATTCCAGGGCGAAGGGGGCGGCCTGCCCGGCCGGGTCCATCTCCAGGATTTCGCTGGTGGTCTCGAAGGCCAGGGGAGATGCCCCCTTTTCCCGGATGACCACGCCTTCATGAAAGTAGAGGGTACTGCCCACCACGATCCCCAGGGTAATCTGTCCCAGAATCTTGAACTTGCCATGCAGCCCTTTCTTTTCCTTGCGGAACACCTTGATGTAATCGTCTGCAAAGCCGATGGCCCCCAGCCAGAGGGTGGATACCACCATCAGCAGGATATAGATGTTGTTGAGCTTGGCAAACAGCAGGGTGGGGAACACGATGGCCGCTATGATCATGATGCCGCCCATGGTCGGGGTACCCTGCTTGTCCATCTGTCCCTGCAGTCCCAGGTCCCTTACGGTTTCCCCCACCTGCATCTTTCTCAGGTAACCAATGATGCGTCTGCCCGATATCATGGTGATGAACAGGGAAAAGATCAGGGCCATACCCGCCCGGAAGGAGATGTACTGAAACACTCCGGTGCCGGGGATGTCGAACGCGCTGTCCAGGTAGTCGAACAAATGGTATAGCATCTTCTCTCTGTCTTTAGGCTTCCAACAAAATCTGTTTGTCATCGAAAGGGTGCCTGACCCCTTTGATCTCCTGGTATTTCTCATGGCCCTTGCCGGCCACCAGGAGGATGTCGTTTTTCCCGGCCATGGCGCAGGCGGCGTGGATGGCCTCCCTGCGGTTGATGATGGACAGGGTCTTGCGCATGCCCGTCGGGTCGATTCCTGCTTTCATGTCCTCCACGATGGCTTCAGGTTCCTCCATCCTGGGGTTGTCGCTGGTGAGGACCACCTTGTCGCTGTATCCGGCGGCAATGGAGGCCATCAGGGGCCGCTTGGCCTTGTCCCGGTTGCCCCCGCATCCCACCACTGTAATGATCCGCTCGTTGCCCCTGCGCAGGTCCTGTATTGTTTTCAGGACATTCTCCAGGGCGTCCGGGGTGTGGGCGTAATCCACAATGGCAATGGCCCCGCTGTCCAGGCGGAAGTGGTCGAACCGCCCCTCGGCGGCCTCCAGGCGGCTGAGTGTCTGCAGCAGCTCTTCCTCCTGCAGGCCCAACAGGTGGCCGGTGGCGTAAGCTGCCAGGATGTTGTAAGCGTTGAAGCGGCCCACCAAACGGCACCATACCTCGTGGTTCCCGATCAGCATCTGCAGGCCCTCCAGGGAGCTCTCCAGCACCCTGCCCCGGTAATCGGCCATGGCACGCAGGCTGTAGGATTTTTTCTCGGCCCGGGTGTTCTGCTGCATCACCAGGCCGTTGCGGTCGTCCAGGTTGGTCAGGCAGAAAGCCGAGGCCGGCAAGGCATCGAAGAAGGCCTTCTTGGCCAGGAGGTACTCCCTGAAGCCCCCGTGATAGTCCAGGTGGTCGTGGGTCAGGTTGGTGAAGACCCCGCCGGCAAAATGCAGGCCCTCGACCCGTTTCTGAACCATCGCATGGGAACTGACCTCCATGAAGGCGTATTCGCACCCTGCGGCCGCCATGTCGTGAAAAAGCCCATTGAGCGTAACCGGGTCCGGAGTGGTGTGGGATGTGTCCTCCCTGCGGTTCCCTATCATAATCCCTACCGTGGAGATAAGGCCGCAGGGGTATCCCAGCTGTTGAAACAAACTGCAGAGGAGGTTTGCAATGGTTGTTTTTCCGTTCGTGCCGGTTACGCCAATGAGCTTGAATTTTTTCGTCGGATGGTCATAAAAGTTGGCTGCGGCCATGGCCAGGGCTGAGGCGCTGTCCTTCACCCGGACGAAGGTGACGTCCGGGTTCTGCTGCGGCGGCAGTTCCTCACAGAGAACGGACGTGGCACCCTGCTGCATGGCCTGGGCAATATGTCGGTGTCCATCGGTGGTGAGTCCGCGGATAGCGGCAAACAGGCTTCCGGGAGCGGCATGGCGGGAGTCCGACACGACCGAGGAAACCGGCTTGTCGACCGGCCCCAGCACCTGCAGGATGCCCGTTTTGTAGAGTATGTCGCTCAGGTTCTTCATGCGCTCGTTGGTCTAATTCAGTTCCAGTGTGATGACGCTGCCCGGGCTGATGCGCAGCCCCGGCTGTATGCTTTGCCTTCTGACGGTTCCCCGGCCGGAGAACCGCACCCTCATGCCGGCATTTTCCAGCAGGTAGAGGGCGTCCCTCAGGCCCATGCCCGTCACATCGGGTACCAGGTTTTCCATCATGGTTTTGTCCTGCAGGCTGACCGTGTCGCTGCGCACCTGCGTGCTGCCCCAGGCAGTCTGGGCCTGGTCGTTCAGGCGGCAGTCGAATGCCTCATAGATATGTCGGATGTCCTCCAGGTGGCCGTTGCGGAAAGAAGGCAGGTGGGCCAGCAAGGGGGTGTCGTCCTGCTGCCCCGGGCGGATCACCTCGGTGGCCACGATCTTGTCGGCGATTTCCCTGAATACGGGGGCCGCCACCTGGCTGCCTGTATAAATCCAGCCGCGGGGGTTGTAGATGACCACGATGCCGCTGTAACGCGGGTCCTCTGCCGGAAAATAGCCGGCAAAGGAAGCCTGGTAGGTGACCCCGTCCTGTCCCCGGTAGGTGCCGTCGCTGGCCACCTGCGCCGTACCCGTTTTCCCTGCGATCTGGTAGGCCGGGGTATGGATGTTCTTGGCCGTGCCGGAGGTGACCACCTCCACGAGCATCTCCCGGACGGTTTCCAGGGTGCGCTGGCTGGCCACGGAGCGATGGATCGTCTCAGGCTGGAAATGTTTGACGACCTTGCCAGTCTGCCGGATCTCCTCCACCATCATCGGACGCATCATGCGTCCTCCGTTGGCCACGGCATTGTATAGGGACAGGGTCTGAAGGGGCGTCATGGTCAACTCGTACCCGATCGACATCCAGGGCAGGGAAGTGCCTGACCAGCCGGGGCTGCCGGCATCCTTGAACAAGGGAACGCCTTCCCCGGTGATCTCCAGCCCCAGGGGTTTGTCCAGGCCCATGCCCCGGATGCGGTCCACGAAGCGTTGCGGGTTCTTGTGGTAGGCCTCATAAATGAACCGGGAGATGCCCACATTGGAGGACAGGGCAAAGGCTTCCTGCAGGGTGATGCTTCCGTGGCCTCCTTCCCTGGCGTCGCGCATGACCTGCCCGGAATAGGTGGTGCGGCCGTTGCCGGTATGCACGGTATCGCCGGGGGAGGCCAGCCCGTCTTCCAGCAGGGCCATGACCGAGGCCAGCTTGAAGGTGGACCCCGGCTCGGCGCTTTCGCCCACGGCGTAATTGTAGGTCTCCTCATAGGTCCCGTGGCTGTTGCGGGTCAGGTTGGAGATGGCCTTGATCTTGCCGGTGGCGGTTTCCATGATCACGGCCGTTCCCCAGCTTGCCTGGTAGCGGCTCAGCTGTTTCCTCAGGGCATTTTCCGTAAAATCCTGCATCCGGATGTTGATGGTGGTGATCAGGTCCATGCCGTTCTTTGGCTGGATCTCGTTGTCATCGTTGATGGGCATCCAGTTGCCTCCGCTGGTGCGCTGCATCAGGCGCTTGCCCTGGGTCCCCTCCAGGTACTCCCGGTAGGCCCCTTCCAATCCGACGTACACCCCTTCCCGCTCATAGCCGATGGTCCGGGCAGCCAGTGTCCTGTAAGGCATCTCGCGCCGTGTGCGTTCGCTGACGATGAGTCCGCCGCGGTACCGTCCCAGCCGGAATACGGGCAATTCCCTCAGGCGTGTGAGCTGGTTGTAGGAGACATTCCGCTTGACCAGAAAGTACCGGTCCCCTTCCCGGCGTCCGCGCAGGAGTTCGGCCCGGTACTGGCCCGGGCTTCGGTCGTGGAACAGGCGCGAAAGGCCCAGCGCCAGGGAATCCAGCCCGCCATGGAACACCTCGTCGCTGACCACCCGCTGACTCATGTCCATGCGGATTTCATAGATGGGAATGCTGGTGGCCAGCAGCCGCCCGTCGTCGGCCCGGATGTCTCCCCTGGCGGCATCGATGCTGGCATAGCGCATGGTGGCGGTGCGGGCCACCTCACGCCAGTGCTCTCCTTCGGCGACCTGGATGTAGATGACCTTCATCAGGATCGACACGGCGAACAGGGCCGTGACGAAATAGACCAGGCGTATCCTCCACAATATGTCTTTTTTCGGTTCTGTCATGTTGCCCTGGCTGTTCACCGTTTCGGACTGAACACCCGCTGCAGGATGCCGTTGTCTGTATTTGTCTCCACCAAAAGGGTCGGGGGCACCGTGGGCTCTACAAAGCCCCTGGATTGAAGCCTGCGGGCCACTTCCGACTGGTTGCTCAGGTACATGAGCTCTGATTTTGTCGTGATGTAGCGGACCCTCAGTTCGATGATCTCCAGGCGCAGGGCCTCCAGTTGCCGTGCCTTCTTCTCTGCATAATAGGTGTTGAATATCAGGGTGATGGCCATGAGTGTCAGGAACAGGAAAAAAGGAAGCATGGCCTCGGCCTTATCCCGCGTCAGGATGGTCCCGTCCAGCATGGAGGAGAACAGGCGGGTCAGGCCTTTCTTTTTCCTGCTTGATTCCGGTTTTTTTGGCTCCTTCAGTACATTCCCTGTCATGGTCCGTGTCGTTTGGTTTGTCCCCGGCCGTTTTACGTTCCCGGTCCGGTTACCGGTCCTGTCTTTCCGCGATCCGCAGCCGGGCGCTGCGGGCCCTTGGGTTCCCGGTCACCTCCTCCGGCCCCGGCGAAAGCGCCTTGCCCAACTGTTTGAATGGCACCTGGGGCTTTCCGTAGAAGTCCTTCTGCACCTCTCCCCCGAAATTTCCTGCCCTCATAAAGAGCTTCACCAGCCTGTCTTCCAGGGAATGGTAGGAAATGACTACCAGGCGCCCCCCGGGACGGATCACTTCCCTGCTTTGTTCCAGCAACTCCTTCAGGGCCTGCAGTTCCTGGTTCACCTCGATGCGTATGGCCTGAAAGACCCGGGCAAGAAACTGGTTTTCCCTGCCGCGGGGTGCCGCTTTCGCCACCGCCCGGGCCAGCTGGTCCGTTGTCAGGATGGGGGACCCTGCCCGCTGTCCGGCAATCAGCCTGGCCACGGCCCGCGCATTGCGAAGCTCTCCGTACTGCCTGAACAGGCTGGCGAGTTCTTCTTCCCCGTAGTCGTTGACCACTTCCCTGGCGCTGGAAGCACCCTCTTTGTCCATGCGCATGTCCAGGGGACCGTCCAGCCGGGTGGAAAAGCCCCTGCCGGCCTGGTCGAACTGGTGGGAAGAAACCCCCAGGTCGGCCATCACACCATCCACCTGAGTCACGCCATGGAAGCGAAGGAAGTTCTGCATGAACCTGAAGTTCTGGTTCAGGAACCGGAGGCGGGAGTCGTCCGGTGCGTTGGCCCCGGCCTCGGCATCCTGGTCAAAAGCAAACAGGCGCCCGTTGTCCAGTTGTGCAAGGATGCGCCTGCTGTGCCCGCCTCCGCCGAAGGTGGCGTCGACGTAGGTTCCGCCGGGAACAATCTTCAGTCCGGCGACCGCCTCTTCCAGAAGGACCGGTCTATGGTACATGTTCACCTCCCGGTTCCCCGGAAATCCTGCCCATCACCTCTTCGGCCAGTGCGGAAAAGTCTTCCGGCTCGTTGCGCATCATTTGTTCATAGAGGTCCCTGGCCCAGATTTCAATTCGTTGCCCATAAGCAAAAAGAACGATATCCTTGCTGATCCCGGCATACTCCATCAGGGCCTTTGGCAACAAAAGCCGGTTGGTCGAGTCGGTTGTCAGTTCCGAAGCCCCCCTGAAAAAATACCTTACAAACTCCCTGTTTTTTTTGTTGTAAAGATTCAGGGCATTAATTTCACGTGAGATTTTCTGCCACTCGCTGTCGGGATACAGGGTCAGGTTTTTCTCAAACCCGCGGTTGATGACGAAACGCTCCTGGTCTCCCGGCATGAGTTGCTTCTTGAGACCGGAGGGAAGCACGAACCGTCCTTTGGCATCCAGCTTGCCTTCGTATTCGCCAATCAATTGTGCCATGGCACCACGGTTTTGGGATTTGAATGTAAATATACAGTGTTTTTTACCACATTTTACCACTTTTTCCCACATTGTTGATAACTTTTGGGCTTCCTGGCGTATGAATACAAGGCTGTTCTATATCTATATATTTGAAATACAATATTTTATAGGATTTATGCCGCTTGCCGGGATTTTCTAAAAAAACAAGAGGCCTGCCGGATTTGGAGAAAGCCCGAATCGGAATTATCTTTACTTTTGCTTGTGGTTCCCGGCCTGCCGGTGGCTAGTTTTCCATCAGGGATGGGTGCCGTGCGGGCTTTGAAGGGCTGAAACACAAGAGGCAGCAGAGGAAAAATGGGGGAGAAGGAAACCAGACATCAGGAACATCCCGGCATCGACAGGGTGGATGTGGATGCCGTATTCCGCAAGAAAGGCGGGAAGCTTTACCCTTTCATCCCCAAATTTCTGATCCGGTACCTGGAGCGGGTGGTGCACCAGGAGGAGATCAACCAGGCCCTGCCGGAACTCACCGGGTACACAGGCCTTGCCTTCATTGAAAAGATCCTGACGGAGAAGTTCACCGTGGACATCGAGGTGGTCCACCCGGAAAACATGCCGGGGGAGGGCCGCTACATCGTGGCTTCCAACCACCCGCTTGGCGGACTGGACGGGATGGCCCTGATGCATGTGGTCGGCAGGAAACGACCGGATCTGAAGTTCCTGGTCAACGACATCCTGATGGAGATCAGAAACCTCAGCCCGCTCTTTGTGGCGGTGAATAAGCACGGGCGCAATTCCCGGGAGGCCCTGGCCGTGATCGATGAGTTGTACGCGTCTGACCAGCTGGTTCTGGTGTTCCCCGCCGGGCTGGTTTCCCGCCGGCAGCACGGGGTGATTGCCGACCTGGAATGGAAGAAGAGCTTCATTACCAAGTCTGTACATTACAAGCGGGACATTATTCCGGTGCACATAGACGGACGCAATTCCGATTTTTTCTATAACTTAGCCAATTGGAGGAAGCGTTTGGGGATCAGATCCAACATCGAGATGCTGTACCTTCCCGATGAGATGTTCCGGCAAAAAGAGAAGAAGATGCGGATCACTTTCGGCAAACCGGTACCCTATACTGCCTTTACCCGGGAATTGTCCCACCATGACTGGGCCCAGCGAATGAAGGCCCATGTATACAGCCTGCCGCAAGGAAAACTTGATTTCAACATGGAATCTTAGGTGTATGAATGACCATCCGACAAAAGAAGAGGGCCAGGAGGAGATCCTCCCCCCGGTGGACCGGGAAAGGCTGCAGGAGGAGCTGGGCCGGGAGAAGCTGCTGCGCACCACCAACAACGCCCACAATGAGATTTATGTGGTCGATGCGCACGACTCTCCCCACCTCATGAAGGAGGTGGGCCGCCTCAGGGAATTGTCCTTCAGGATGGCAGGCGGAGGGACGGGGAAGGCCGTCGACATCGACCCTTTCGATACGGCCCTTCCCCCCTACAAACAACTGATCGTCTGGGACCCTTCCTCCCGGGAGATTGTGGGAGGATACCGGTACATAGTCTGCCCGGAAGCCAGGCGCGATGAACAGGGCCTGCCCGCCCTGGCGACCTCGGAGCTTTTCAGGTTTTCACCCGCCTTTGTCCGTGATTACCTTCCTTATACCATCGAGTTGGGCCGTTCCTTTGTGCAGCCTGCCTACCAGCCTTCGCGGGAGAACCGCAAGAGCATCTATTCGCTCGACAACCTGTGGGACGGGCTGGGCGCCCTGGTGGTGGATCATCCCGGGATCCGGTATTTTTTCGGGAAGGTGACCATGTACACCCATTACAATGTGTTTGCCCGGGACATGATCCTGTATTTCCTTAACCGGTTTTTCCCGGATCCCGACCGCTTGGTCGAACCCCATAAGCCATTGGGCCTGAATACCCCTGTGGAAAAACTGGAAAGGCTGTTCCGGGGGGACGACTATGAAGGCAATTACCGCTCGCTGCTCAGGCATGTGCGGGAGCAAAAGGAGAACATCCCGCCGCTGATCAATTCCTATATGGGTCTCAGCCCGAGCATGCGCACCTTCGGCACGGCGATCAACGAACACTTCGGCGGGGTGGAAGAGACGGCCATCCTGCTGACCATCGGGGATATCTATGCAGCCAAGAAGGAACGCCACATCAACACTTACAGAACCAATCCAATCCGTTTTAACCTGAAGTAGCGGCGGTCTGTTCCCTTTCTGCTTCAGGGCGGCCGCGACCGGCTCCCGGCCGGCATGCCCATAACCTTTGCCCATGGAAATCAGCTCAGCCAAATTCGTAAAAAGCTCGGTCGGCATACAGGACTGCCCCCCGCCCGTTCTTCCGGAATATGCCTTTATCGGCCGGTCCAACGTGGGCAAGTCTTCCCTGATCAACAGCCTCACCCGCCGGGGAAAGCTCGCCAAGACCTCGTCCACCCCCGGGAAAACCCAACTGATCAACCATTTCCTGATCAACCGGTCCTGGTACCTGACCGACTTGCCGGGGTTTGGCTTTGCGAAGGTGCCGGTGGCCATCAAAAAGGGCTGGGAAGGCATGATCCGGAATTACCTCGATAAAAGACCCAACCTGATGTGCACTTTCCTTTTGGTGGACATCCGGCACAAGCCCCTGGCGAACGACCTGGAATTCATGCGCTGGATGGGGGCGCAGGGGCTGCCGTTCTATGTGGTCTGCACCAAGGCGGACAAGCTGAGCAAGGCCAGGCTGGAGGCCAACCTGAAGGACTACCGGGAGGTGCTTGCCGGGGAGTGGGAGCCCCTGCCCCCCATCATTGTGAGCAGCAGCGAGACCGGTCTGGGGCGGGAGGACATCCTCGGGGTGATCGGTTCCAGCAATCCCGGTTTCAGGACCCCTCAGGGGTAAGGTCGCCCACACGGACCGGCCGCCCGGGCGGCATATGGCCGCGGGCCATCAGGCCGCCCTTCTTCCGGCTGGCCGTGCCTTATCTTCCCCTGTACCTTGATTCATGAAGGATGTGGCGGGCGTCTGCGATGTCGAACAGCTCGTCCAGGCTGGTGCCGGGATGCCTTCTCATGTATTCCCTGACGATCTGCCATCCGGTCCAGGCAGCGGTTCTGGGGGCGGAGTCCCGCGAAAAGGCCGAAGTGAAGGGGGCCTCCCCGGCAAAACGCTGGATCATCTGGCGGTCGGATGAGAACAGCAGTTCATTGTCCAGGAACCAGGACCAGACCTGCCCGCTGTTTTGCTGCACCCATTCCATTTGCCGGGCGGTATACCCGATTTTAACGGAATCGGGCACCAGGGGAAGCATGCAGTCTGCAAAATACAGGAGGCGGCCTTCATACAGCATGAAGTCCAGCAGGGTCTCCGGTTCGTACTGCCGCTGCCCCAGGTGGACCTCCGCCATGGTCCGCATCACGTCGGCGGGCACGTATTCCTTGTCCATGCGGATGGCCCGGTAACGGGGAATGCCGATCCGGGTGTAGGTCGGATAGTCCCTGCCCAGGTAGTTGTCCAGCCCTATGGCCATGTGCCCTTCCGCGTACCTGACGGGAAGCTCGTGGTCGATGCCCGACACGTAGCTGTACAGCCGGGGCAGGGGCGCTTCGGGAAAATGGGCCCGGTAATACCGGAAGGCCAGGGTCAGCTGTTCTGACAGCTCTTCCAGGCCGGGCCATGCCTCCTGGATGTCTTCGTACAATTCGATGAGCTGGGGGTCGGTCACGTAGGCAAACAATTGCTGACGGGCCCAGGGGTCCCGCACCCCGTCCCCCAGAAAGAAGGCATAGGTCTCCACATACGGTTCGAGCTCCTCCTCCAGCCGGTAAGGGTTGAGGGAGAAAAGCAGTTGCTCGTAGCGGTCGATCTGCATGGGGTCGATCTGTATCCGGGATATATCTTTTTGAAAGGGTGGTTTTTGCTGGCACTGGGGCATCAGGAGCAGGCAGCATCCGACGAAAAGAAAAATGACCAGGCTGTTCGGGTGACCCGGGGAGCGGAAATCCATGTCCGGTGTTTTTTTATAACAAAACGTCCCTTGCCATATTATATTGGAAATATTCAGGAAAAAAAGAGTAAGTTTGGTTATTGGTTCCACGTTTTAAAACCTCCCATGCTATGCAAAAAAGAACCCTTATGACCATTTTGCTGTGGGGTTTGATTGCCTCCGGCGTCCATGCCCAGCAAGGCCCGAAATACCGTATCGGGCTGACCTTTGCGCCGTCCCTGTCCTGGTTCTCTCCCGACACGCGCGATTACATTTCCGAAGGCACCCGGATGGGAACGTCTTTTGGACTCATTGGGGAATACCACCTGAGCTACCACTATGTCATTTCCACGAATTTTCTGGTATCCAGCTTCGGCGGCAAGCTGCGTTACCGCGATGACGTCCCTGCCTACGGAGTGCACGAGATCCAGCGTGACTACCGCCTGCGCTATTTCGAGGTCCCGGTCACCTTCAAGGGACAGACTTCGCAGTTCGGCTACATGACCTACTTTGGCCGCATCGGCTTTGCCCCCGGCTTCAACCTGAAAGCCACGGGCGACGACCAGTTTTCCTCCGGGTCGACCGGCATCACCCTGTCCAACGACATCAAGGGGGAGATCCCCCTGATCAGGCTGGCTTTTGTGGCCGGGGCGGGGGCCGAGTATTCCCTGGGAGGGCGCATGTCCCTGGTGGGACAGTTGCTGTACAGCAATGGCTTTACCAACAACCTCAAGGGACGCAACCGGGTCAGCGGCGCCGCCCAGAGCGCCACGTCGAATTACATCTCCCTGCATGTGGGGGTGATTTTCTGATGCCGAAACCAAGCTGACGGATGATCATTGCCCTTGCACAACTGAATTTCCGTGTCGGTGATTTCGACGCCAACACCGCCCTCACCCTGGACTGCCTGGAAAGGGCTCAAAAGCAAGGGGCCGACCTGGTGGTCTTTTCCGAGCTGTCCGTGTGCGGGTACCCCCCCGCCGACCTGTTGCAATTCGATGGGTTTGTGGAAGCCTGCCTGCAGCAGGTAAACCGGATCGCCTCCCGCTGCCATGGCATTGCGGCCGTGGTGGGCAGTCCCGCCTTCAACCCCCATGAAAGCGGCAAACGCCTGTCGAATGCCGCCTTTCTATTGTCGGATGGGCAGGTGGCGGCGCGCTGCGACAAGGGCCTGCTGCCCACCTATGACGTGTTCGACGAGTACCGCTATTTCGAGCCTGCACGGACCTTCCGGACCGTTCCTTTCCGGGGGAAACGCATCGCCCTCACGGTCTGCGAGGACCTGTGGGATGTCGGGCCGCGCAGGATGTATTCCGTCAGCCCCCTGGAGGAACTCATGCGGGAGCGTCCCGACCTGGTCATCAATATCTCTGCCTCCCCCTTTGCCTGGAACCGCTGCGGGGAAAGGCTGGAAACCTTTGCCCTGAATGCCCGCAGGGCCCGGCTACCCGTCTTCATGGTCAATCAGGTGGGAGCCCATGCCGAGCTGGTCTTCGACGGGGCCTCGGCGGCCTTCACCCCTTCGGGCCGGCTGGCCGGCCGGCTGGCTTCCTTCCGGGAGGACCTGCAGCTTTTCGACCTGGAGGCGCTCCGGGCAGATGAAGGGGCCGGCGGGGAGCCACCGGTCCAGGGGTATGATGTCCCGCCCGGGCCGGACGAAAAGAATGAAAACCTGATGCGGGCCCTGGTTTTCGGCCTGTCGGACTATTGCCGGAAAACCGGGATCAGGGAAGTCCTGCTGGGCCTGTCCGGGGGGCTTGATTCGGCCCTGACCCTGGTGCTGGCCGTGCACGCCCTGGGAAAGGACAAGGTGTGGGCCGTGCTCATGCCCGGGCCCCACAGTTCGGACCATTCCGTCAGTGATGCGGTGGCCCTGGCAAAGAACCTGGGAGTTCGCCACGACATCCTGCCCATTCATCAGGTGGTGGCTTCCCTGCAGGGCAGCCTCGATCCCCTGCTGGGTGGCCTGCCCCCGGATGTGACGGAGGAGAACCTTCAGGCCAGGGCCCGCGCCGTGCTGCTGATGGGGCTGTCCAACAAATTCGGCCATATGCTGCTGAATACCTCCAACAAAAGCGAGGCCGCCGTGGGCTACGGGACCCTCTACGGGGACATGTGCGGGGGGCTGTCCGTCATCGGCGACCTGTACAAGACGGAAGTCTATGGCCTGGCCAGGTACATCAACCGCCGGGAGGAGGTCATTCCCTGGCATACGATCGAGAAACCCCCTTCGGCCGAACTCCGGCCCGGACAAAAGGACTCAGACTCCCTGCCGGAGTACGGGGAGCTGGACCCCGTCCTGTTTCAGTACATCGAACGTGAGAAAGGTCCCCGGGAAATCGTGGACATGGGATTCCCGCAACAGCTGGTCAGGCAGGTCCTCCGCCTGGTCAATGCCTGCGAGTATAAAAGAAAACAGACACCCCCGGTGCTGAGGGTGTCCCAGAAAGGATTCGGTTCGGGCCGGAGGATGCCGATCGTGGCCAGATATCCTGGCTGAGGGATGGGCGGCGCCCGGTACGGTCAGTTGCCCGGTACGGTCAGTTGATGGCCTCGACCGATTTGATCTCGGGCAGGGCCTTGCGGACCGCCTGCTCGACCCCCGCCTTCAGCGTCATGGTGCTCATGGGACAATGGCCGCAGGTGCCCAGCAGTTCGACCATGACCACGTTGTCTTCGGTCAGTTCCACGAAACGGATGTTCCCGCCGTCGGCCTCAAGATAGGGCCTGATCTGGGCAATGACATTCTCAACTTTTTGTATCAGAGTGGCTTTGGCTTCGGTTGACATGGGTGTGCAATTTGGGTAAATGGGGGGGGGGGAACCGCCCCGGATTTATTTTAATTTGGTTTTTGTAAAAATAATACAAATTTAATTTCCGGCCAAAAAAAGAAGTCCGGGCAGCCCTCAGGGCAAGGGCAATTCCCTGGCCGGATCCCAGAAAAGGCGTTTGAAATCCTGCACCTGGTCCCTCTCCACACGCACGTCCTCGCCCTCGAGCAATTGCTGCATGAGGCGGGGCCCGCCGAAATGGTGCTTCCCGGTCAGCATCCCCTGGCGGTTGACCACCCGGTGGGCGGGCACATATTGCCGGCAGGCATGCGACTGGTTCATGGCCCATCCCACCATGCGGGCGCCCCTCCCTGAGCCCAGGTAGGCGGCGATGGCGCCATAGGTGGTGACCCGGCCCCGGGGCACCAGGCGGACCACTTCATAGACCCTGTCAAAGAATGATGCTTCCGGTGTCTGCGTGTGCATGTTTATTCCTGGTTCAGTTCGAACTTGATGTAGCGGATGGGCAGGCCCTGTTCCAGGAACAGGGTTTCATAGTGTGTCCGGACCTCCCTGATCATCGGCTCATCCACCTGCCGTTCCCCGTAAAGGTCTTCCGTGGCGAAACGCAGGGAGTGTCTCCCTTCCCGGATCACCTCCAGGGTGTATTCGTAAAGCCGGGGATTGTCGGTTTTCAGGTGGATGGGGCTGCCGGGTCTGAGGAACCCCTTGTAGAGCTCCAGAAAGCGGGGGGAGGTGAGCCGTTTCTTTCGTCTGGACTCCCTCAGCTGCGGGTCCGGGAAAGTGAGGTAGATGCCCGATACTTCGTTTTCCCCGAAAATATAATGCAGCCGCTCGGCCTGTACCCGAAGAAAAGCGGCATTCAGCAGGCCTTCCTGAAGGGCCGCCCGGGCCCCTTTCCACAGGCGGTCGCCCTTGATGTCGATGCCCAGGTGGTTGTGTCCTGGAAAGGCCCTGGCCAGCGCCATGGTATACTCTCCCTTGCCGCAGCCGATCTCCAGGACCAGGGGATGGTCGTTCCGGAAGTAACGGCGGTTCCAGTCGCCCCGGTAATGATGGTCGGATGCGGGATGCCTGATCCCGGGCTGGATGACATTGGGAAAGACGTTGATCTCCGCAAACCGTTGCAGCTTCTTTTTGGCCAAAACATCAAGGGTTTGATCCGCCGGTGATCAGCGGTGCAGAATATAGGCGTCCTGGTTGATCTGTTCCTTGACGGTCTCCAGCACGGCTTCGGCCTCTGACAGGTCGTTATAGACTGCATAGGCGACCCGGTGGTATCCGAAGCCCGTCTGCATGAATACCGCCGCCTGGCTTGCTCCCTGGGCACGAAGCCGTTCCACATAGCGGTCGGCCACCTCCCGGTCGGGGAAACTGCCCACCACGATGTAGTAAGTAGGCCCGTCCGTCCGGGGCGCTGCGGCGGTGGCGGCATCCCCGGCGGGGGGGGTCACTTCGGGGGTTTCTTCCGCGGCCTGACCGGCGTCCCGGGCAGGTTCTTCCACGGCGGCTTCCGTTTCCGGCGGGTCCGCCGGCACGGCAGCCGGGGCCTCGGTGGCCTGCTTGCCGGAACGAAGGAGGCCGCCTTCCCCGAAGAAAAACGAAAAGTTCAGTGCCAGGATGATGATGATGACCAGCAGGGGGACGACGGTATAGGCCACCCAGCGGAGGGCAGGGGGCAATTCTGTCTTCCGGATGCCGGCCGCTTCCTCCGGCGGGGTGTCTGCCGGCGGGACCGGGCTTGCTGCCGGGGCCGCAGCGGCTGCCGGGGCCTCTTCTCCAGGTTCTGGAAGGGGTGCTCCTTCCGCTTTCTTCTCCGGCTGGGTGATGGATCCCATCCCGGCGGCTTCGGAGAGGTAGTTGACCGACCTGTCCGGTTCCAGCAAGAGGTGGCCGTCCGGGGCCGTGCTCAGGATGCCGATTTTTTCCAGCTTGAACTGCTTCCCTTCGGAGAGCAGCTGCCTGACTTCCGCGGCGAAGTTGTCCAGGTATCTCCTGACGCGTTCGGTGTCCATGCCTTCCTTCTCAGCCAGGTAATCCACCAGGGGGGTGTCGCCTTCCGTTTTGCCCGGGTTGAAGGCCACCTGTTTGGAGGGGGACTCCACCTTTTGCAGTTCCGGGACAAAGCGGGCCGGGTTGTAGCGGGTATAGAACTCGCCCAATCCCGGAAGGATCACCGATTCATGTTCAAACAACAGTTCGCTGATGTAAATGCCGATCTTCATATTGTATGGTTTTATGCAGGTTGCCAATGCCTGCCGGTCTCAGAACCTGAGCTTCTTCAGGTCGTCCGGTGTGTCGACCGGCTGGTTATCCAGTCCTGTCTCATTCACGTGGATGTCGAACCCGTGCTCCAGCCACCGGAGTTGCTCCAGGGATTCCGCTTTTTCCAGGGCCCCCTGGGGCAGCCGGCCGATCTGTTCGAGGGTCTCGATCCGGTACCCGTAAAGGCCCAGGTGTTTGAAAAAACGCCCTTTCTTAATCCACTGTTCCTGAGGCAGGCCGCGGTGAAAGGGGATGGGCGAACGGCTGAAGTACAGTGCCCGTTTGTCAGGCCCCACAACCACTTTTACGACGTTTTCGTCAAAAAGTTCGTCCCCGGCCTCAATCTTTTTCACCAGGCTGGCGATCCGGCAGCGGCTTTCGGCAAACAACCCGATGAGCATCTCGATCTGCAGGGGGTGGATGAAGGGCTCGTCTCCCTGAATGTTCACGACCACGTCCCGGGGACCGTATTTTCCCTCGCCGACAAGCCGGATGGCTTCCAGGCAGCGGTCCGTCCCGCTGGGATGGTCGGGGCTGGTCATCACCACCTGCCCGAAACCCGCCACATGACGGAAGATGTCGGGATGGTCGGTGGCCACCACCACCTGAGCCAGGGCGGTGCAGCGGCAAGCCTGCTCATACACCCGGCGGATCATGGATTTGCCGCCGATATCTGCCAGGGGCTTGCCGGGAAACCGGGTGGAGGCGTAACGGGCCGGGATGATGCCGATCACTTGCATGGTTCTCAGAATAATCCGTGGATCTCGGCGTCGATCTTCTGGATGACCTGTCCGAGGTCTTGCTGGTTTTCGCTGAACTTGATGGTGTCCACGGTGACGACCAGCAGCTTGCCCAGGTCGTACTTCCCAATCCATTCCTCGTAGCGTTCGTTGAGCCTTTTGAGGTAGTCCAGCCGGATGGAGTTCTCGTACTCCCGCCCCCTTTTCTGGATCTGGCTGACCAGGGTGGGGACGCTGGCCCGCAGGTAGATCAGCAGGTCGGGGGGTTGAATGAAGGAGCTCATCAGTTCGAACAGCCGGGAGTAATTGTCGAAATCCCTCGAAGCCATCAGTCCCATGGCATGCAGGTTGGGCGCAAATATGTAAGCATCCTCGTAAATGGTCCGGTCCTGGATCACGGTCCTGCCCCCCTTGCGGATGTCCACGATCTGACGAAACCGGCTGTTGAGAAAATAGATCTGGAGGTTGAACGACCAGCGCTGCATGTCCTCGTAAAAATTGTTCAGGTAGGGGTTGGTTTCCACATCCTCATAATGGGCCTCCCATCCGTAATGCTTGGATAACAATCCTGCCAGGGTGGTCTTCCCTGATCCGATATTCCCGGCAATGGCAATGTGCATGGTTTGGGGTTTTATTGGATGAATTTGAGAATCTCGTCCACGTATTTGCGGTCGTTGAACAGGCGGGGAACTTTGTTCTGGCCCCCTATTTTCCCTTTGGATTTCAGCCAGTCAAAGAAGGTTCCCTGCGGGACGGCCGTCACCTTGGGTTGCTGCAGCATCAGGTCGGCCGACCGCTTGGCCTCATAATCCGAATTCAGGTTCTGGAGCTCCCGGTCCAGTTCCCCTGCGAAGCGTTTCATGTCGTCCGGCTCCCTGTCAAATTCGATCAGGTATTCGTGGGCCGCCGTGTGGTTGTCGTTCAGGTAGATGGGGGCGGCGGTGTATTCGCTGATGATGGCTCCGGTAGCCCTGCATGCGGCATCCAGGGCCTTGTCGGTGTTGTCCACGATGACCTCCTCTCCAAAGGCATTGATGAAATTTTTGGTGCGCCCGGAGATGACAAATCGGAAGGGGGAGGTGTTGGTGAAGCGGATGGTGTCACCGATCAGGTACCGCCACAATCCCCCGTTGGTGGAAATGACCAGGGCATAATTCACGTCCTTTTGCACCTCTTCCAGCCCGATGGCTGCCGGCTGCGGCTTGTCCAGTTCCTCCATGGGAATGAATTCGTAGAAGATGCCGTAATCAAGCATCAGGAGCATCTCCCGGGAGCCGGGAACATCCTGTATGCCGAAAAACCCTTCCGAGGCATTGTAGGTTTCCAGGTAGGTCATGGCGGAGGAGGGGATGAGCTTGCGGAACTGTTCGCGGTAGGGGACAAAACTGACGCCTCCGTGAATGAACAGCTCCAGGTTGGGCCAGACTTCCAGGATGTTTGCACGGCCTGTGATCTCCAGGACTTTTTTAAGCAGGATGAGGTTCCAGGAGGGGACCCCGCTGATGCTGGTGACATTTTCCCTGAAGGTGGCATGGGCGATCCTGTCCAGCTTTTCCTCCCAGTCCTCCAGCAGGGCCAGCGGCAATTCGGGGGTGCGCATGAATTCTCCCCAGAACGGAAAGTTCTGCAGCAGGATGGCCGACAAATCGCCGAAGTAGGCGTTGTTGTTGATTTCGCTGACCTTATGACTGCCGCCCATCACCAATCCTTTGCCGTCAAAAATATGGGTGTCGGGATGGTTGTGGCAGAAGATGGACAGCACGTCCTTGCCTGCCTTGTAATGACAGTCTTCGAGCGATTCGTTGCTGAGCGGGATGAACTTGCTTTTGTCGCTGGTGGTCCCGGATGACTTGGCGAACCAGCGGATCTCGGTGGGCCAGAGCAGGTTGTTTTCTCCCGCCACCAGCCGGTCCACATAAGGTTTGATGTCTTCGTAGGCCTGCAGAGGCACCCGTTCCCGGAATTCCCTGCAGGACCGGATCTCTGAGTACCGGTATTTCCGGCCCCATTCGGTGTTGGCGGCCGCCTGCAGCAGCTTTTTAAGCAGGGCATCCTGGACCTCGACCGGATGCTGCATGAAGTGCTCGATCTGGGTGATCCGCTTCTTGAAAAACCAGAAAACGACCGAGTTCAGAAACGACATGGTGTAATCTTTCTGTGGGAATTTCGTTATACCTGCAAGCGTACAAAAATAACACTTATGCCCGCATTATGGGCAAGCCCCTTCCTTTTTTGACCATTTTTTCCTATTTCGGGAAACGGGCGCCGCTTGTGGAGGAAAAGTTTTAATTTTGGCCTGGCTGTCCGACGAAAAACCTTTAAGTATTGAACCTGCTGAGGGAAATCACCGGTTTCGACATGTCCTCCCGCAAACAGCGCTGGAAGCTGCTGCTGCTGTTGTTCGCGGCCCTGATCGTGGGGGTGTCCCTGTATTATGCCGATGTGATTGTCCGCAAGATCACCGAGGATGAAAGGCGCAAGGTGGAGCTGTGGGCCGATGCGGTGCAGCGGCGGGCCAGCCTGGTGCAGTATACCGAGGAATTCTTTGATGCCATCAGCCAGGAGGAGCGCAAGCGGGTGGAGCTCCAGGCCAAGGTCCAGCGCCGCCTGAACGTGGCCGAGAGTTCCGACGAGCTGAATTTCATCATCGAGGTGCTCCGCTCCAACACCACCATCCCGGTCATCCTGGTCGACGAGGACGGCACCGTCTATTCCAGCATGAACCTGGATGACCGGTTCGCCGGGGCTTCCCGCCTGGAGGGGGACCTGCTGGCGTACTTCTCGGATTATCCCCCCATCGAGTTTGCCGTGGGGCGAAACGTGCAGTATATTTACTACCGGGACTCCCGGCTTTTTACCGAGCTGCGGGAGGTGCTGGAGGATCTGGTGAACTCCTTTATTTCGGACATTGTGGTGGGTTCGGCAAACCTGCCGGTCATCGTGGCCGACAGCACCGGCAGGCAATTGCTGGACTACGGCAACATCGGGGAGGTGAACCAGGACGATCCGGAAGAGGTGGCGTCCCTGATCCGGTCCATGGCGGAGAAAAACCCGCCCATCGAAATCTACCTGCCCACTTATGGCAAGGCTTACGTCTATTACACCAACTCCTTCCTGGTCACCCAGCTGCGCTACTACCCCATCGCACAACTTCTGGTGATCGGCATTTTCCTGCTGGTATCCTATTTCTTATTCAGCCTGGCCAGGAATGCGGAGCAGAACCTGGTCTGGGTGGGCATGTCCAAGGAGACGGCCCACCAGCTGGGCACCCCGCTTTCTTCCCTCATGGGGTGGGTGGAGTTGCTGAAGATGAAAGGCGTTGACCAAGAGACCATTGGCGAGATCCTGAAGGACATTCACCGGCTGGAGAATATCACGGAACGCTTCTCCAAGATCGGGTCGGCCCCCAGCCTTTCTCCCACGGACATTGTTTCCGTGGTGGAAGAGACCGTGACCTACATGAAATCCAGGACCTCCAGAAAGGTGGGCTTCGTGGTGACCAGCAGCCGCCCGGAAGTGATGGTTCCCCTGAACGCGAATTTGTTCGGATGGGTGATCGAGAACCTGATCAAGAATGCCGTCGATGCCATGGATGGCTATGGGGACATTGCCCTGCAGATCAGGGAACAGCCCCGCATGGTGGTGATCGACGTGAGCGACACCGGGAAGGGCATCCCCTCTTCCAAATTCAACACGGTGTTCAAGACCGGGTACACCAGCAAAAAAAGGGGGTGGGGGCTGGGCTTGTCGCTCAGCAGGAGGATCATCGAAAGCTATCACAATGGCCGGCTGTTTGTGAAGGAGTCCGCCCTGAACCGCGGGACCACCTTCCGGATCGCCCTGCGCAAATAAGGCCGGATCGGGGGGCGGGCGCCTCCCCGGACGATGGGACGGTTCGCTGCGGTTTTTGCCGGCGTGAGCCGTCGACCGGGGGAATCGCCGGCCGGGAAGGCGGCACCCGTCCATGTGGCAACGAAGAATGCGGCAGCAACATCTGATATGTTGTATATTTGCACCAAAGAACCAGCATCCCCATGGCATTTCTGAAACGTTTCCCTACTCGGATGCGGCACCGCCTGCCGAAGCTTACAGCCATCTTCCTGGCTGCCGGCATGTTTTTAATGACGTCGGGCTTTCGGCACCTGGCCGTGGACCGCATCATGCTGCACATGGAAAGCCAGAACCTGCAGCGCGGAAAGAGGGTGGATGTCGTGGCCGGTATGTACTACTCGGCCCGGGACGGCCGGCTGCTGACACACTACCTCTCGCCCGTCCGGCAGGTCATGGTGACCAACAACAAGGGAGAACTGTCCGTTTACGATGAAGAGGAGAACACGGTCTACCGGGAACAGGGCATGCAGTACAGCACGGAAAACAACCTGATATATTTTTTCCTGAACGGGCAGTTGCAGGATCTGGGCCTGCGCCAGATGGGCTTTTCCCTGATGGAGACCTCCTTCATCGACGGCCTGGTGAGGACCTCCTGGTTCCCCCCGGCAGAGATGTACCACCTGTTCAACCGGATCGAGCTGGTGCACGAGAACCACCTGCCCATCTATGCGGGCTATTACGATGCGGGCAGGCACTTGGTGAAGAAGGTCTATTATACCAACTACCGGGAATTTCCGGAACTTGTCCTGCCCCTGACCATCACCGAGTTCAATTACCTGCCGGGCGGGGATTCCATCGTGAACCGCCTGATTTTTTCGGATGTACGCATCAACCAGCAGGCCGTCAGCCCCTGGTTTCAATTCACCATACCCGATGATGCACGGATTCTGCGGTAAGCCCCGGCAAGCGGGGAAGTTGGTCTTGCTGGCCCTCCTGTTGCTGGCCTGGGGCGTCCCTGCCCTGGGGAGCGATCCCCCCGGGCGGGTACAGCCCAAAACGGATTGGGAATTGCTGTCGGATGCGTCCTGCCCGGCCTGCAGCCACGCCCAGGGGTCGTTCGAACTGCTCGGGGCAGGCCGTCACTGGCTGATCAAATACAACCCCCTGTCGCTCGCCCTGTCAGGCATGTTGTTCACCTACCAGCGTTTCATTTCCCCGCAGTGGCCCTCGGACTGCATCTACGAACATTCCTGTTCTTCCTTCAGCAAAGCCCTCATCGAAGAGTACGGCCTGGCAAGGGGGACCGTCTTCACGGCCGACCGGCTGACCCGCTGCAACCGCATCGCCATCCTGGATGTTCATCCACTGAGCCTGGGTGAGGCCAGCGGAAAGGTGATGGAGGGGGTGGGCGTGTACAAGAAAAAGAAGCAGGAATGAGCCGTGCCGCCCTGACTTTTTTATGCTGCCTCCTTTTGTGTCCCCCGGGGGCGTCCGCCGGCAGCGGTCCGCCGGAGGAGCTGGCCTTCATTGAATACCTGATGGCCCGGGGAGAATTGTCCGAAAGCCTTTTCCTTCTGGAACGCCTGCCCCCCCAGCCGAAGGCCAGGGAAGACTCTGTATCCTTCCTCAAAGGATGGGTCCTCTACCTGCAGAAGGAGCTGGAGCCGTCTGCCAGGCACCTGCTTGCCGTGTCGTCCGAAAGCCCTTTGCACACCCGGTCGGTTTTTTTCGGGGCCTATAACCTGGCCCACCTGGGCAGGCCGCGGCAGGCCATGGCCATCCTCGGAAGCCAGCCCTTCGAATCCGGAAGCCAGCCGGACAGGCTGCGTGGCTTCCAGCTGGCGGGCATGGCGCTGCTGGACAGGGATTTTGACCTGTTTGCCCGGCAGGCCCAGGCGCTGGAAGGGACCGGACACCTCATGCAGGAGCAGGCCCTGCGGCTGAAGGAATACCATGGGAGGCTGCTGTCCGAAAGAGGACGGTCGCCCCTGCTTGCCGGCTTGCTGTCGGCGGCCGTTCCCGGCCTGGGCAAGGTGTACGCGGGAAAACCGGCTGAAGGGGTCGCCGGCTTCCTTTACCTGGCCGTCATGGGGGCGACGACGTGGGACTTTTACAGGGGTGCCGGACCGCGCAGCGCCCTTTTCATCCTGTCGGCTTCAGTCACCGGCATTTTCTATCTGGGCAATATTGCCGGGAGCGCCACGGCCGTTAGAAGACAAAACAAGGAGTTCAACCATGAAATGGACCAGCGCATTTTGTTCGACCTGCATATTCCTCTGCGCAACGCTTTCAACTAGCCAGGGGCAGGAGGCTGCACGGGCCCTGCGGCAGGCCGACAGCCTGTTCGCCGGGGGTATCTATTTTCATGCCTCCATAGAATATGAGCGTGCCTATTACCTCTCTGAGGGGCCGGGTGACCGCATCCTGGCCAACCTCGGAAAGGCTTCGGCCCTGAAGCAGATGGGACTGTTTGACAAGGCCCATGTGGACCTTCAGCGGTCCCTTCCTCAGGCACCGTCCGACTCCCTGCGCTTCGCCCTGCTGAACGAGCTGGCCCTTTGTGCCTACCTGTCCGGGGACTACCAGACGGCCCGGTCGTGGCTCCAGCAGATCATCCATTTTTACGGGGACAATCCCTGGTCGGACTGCATCCTGCTTCTGGAAGCCCTGACCCTGCTGCAGTTGGAACAATGGGAGGCCCTGGCCGGGCATTTGGAGCAACGGGCTGCCGCCGGGGACGGGGAGGCCGGCCTGCTGGCTGACGCTTTGCGTGATACGATCCGTGAGGGGGCCGTGCCCGTGCGTAAGGACCCCCGGCGGGCCCGCCGCCTGTCCACCTTCCTGCCGGGAACCGGGCATGTCTGGGCTGGCTATCCCGGCAGGGGACTCCTGAATGCCGGGGCCCAGCTGGGTGCCCTGGCCTCTTTTGCCTGGTTTGCCTGCAACGGCTTTTATGTGGCAGGCGTCAGCGTGGGACTGGCCCTGTTTCAGTCGTTCTATTTCGGCGGGATACGCCAGGCCGGGGATCTGGCTGCAGGCGGGAGCGAGGCACGCATGGAGGCATTCAAGCGGGACCTGGCTGCCAGACTGTTCGCCCTGGAGAAACAAGCCCCGGCTCATGATTAGGATGGATTCCCGCAGCGCTTCACCAAGATCCGGGCAGGGGGAGACCCCGTCCGGACCGGGGCCTGCCTGCCTGGCCCTGCTGCTTTGCTGCCTGCTGGTTTTCATCCCCGGACGGGGTGCCGGCCAGGCTCCCGAAGAGGCCGGTGAGGCGCCCCCGACCGGCAAGGTGGAGGCGGCGTTTCTGGCCCTGTACCATTTTGATTTTCCGGCGGCCGAGCGGTTAAGCAGGGACCTGCAACAGGGGTACCCGGGAAGTTACCTTGCCCACCTGGCACGGGTGAATTATTTCTGGTGGGATATGGTAACCCGGGAAGACGGCAGCGACAGGGACCCCCGTTACCGTGAGACGGCGGAACTGGCCATCCGCCTCTCCCGGGAGGCCCTGCAGTCAGGTCCCCGGGACGTGGATTTGTTCTTCTTTATCAGCCTGCATGCCATGCAGGCAAGGATCGATCTGTTGAGGGGGGCCTGGATCCGGGCCCTGCAAAACCTCAGGCACTGTGCCGTGCAGATCGAGGCCTCGGCCGGGCGGGAGGAACATTTTGAGGGCTTCTACCTTACTTCAGGCATGTACCATTACCTGATGGGCCAGGCAGACCGGAAGTATCCCTTCCTAAGGCTGTATGCCCTGCTGTATCCCAGGGGGGACAAGGAAAAGGGTCTCAGGCAGCTGGAAAAGGCATTCCGCAGCGGGCATGTCATCTGGCAGACAGAGGCTGCCTATTTTTTAATGCGGATCCACCTCGACCAGGAAGACAATCCGGGCCTGGCAGAACCCTATGCCCGCTGGCTTACCGGTCATTACCCCGGGAACCTGGTCTACCAGTACTACCACCTGCGGGTGTTGGAGGCAATGGGAAATGGCCCGGATGCCAGGGCCAAACGGGAGGAGCTGCAGCGCCTTGCGGCCACGCATCCCACCATCGGCCCGGAGCAACGGGGCCATTTCTTACAATTGTTCGGTCAGTAACAGGCCTGGGATCTCCCTACCACATAAAGAAACTGGGGTTGTCCACGTATTTCGATATGTCGTCATTGACCAGGCCGATAAGCAGGACCACCCAGTCGACAAAGGCCACGATCCCGCAGCCACCCAGGGTCAGGATGTAGGCGATGATCGTTCCCGTGGAGGTGCCCAGGTAGGCCCTGTGAATGCCCAGGTAGCCCACGAACCAGGCCAGGATGAAGGCCACGGCCGGATTCTTTTCTGCCTGCAGGAAATGGGTGGCTGTGGAAGCGGCCCCGGCAAGGGGGGCCATGGTGTTCATGGCCAGGAAGTCGGCCTGTTCGGCCTGGGCGAACATCTGGTCCACGGCGGCCTCATCGAGACGGTACATGCCTGCCTCGGCATGTACGGCGGCCATTCCTAAAAAGGCAAAAACGACAAGCGTAACGAGTTTTTTCATTGGGTAACTGATTTTTGGTTGCTCTCTTTGGCAAAGCAGCCTGTCACTCTGTTTGGTAGCGGATCAGGGGCTTGCCGGCCGAGTTTGTGGTTAAACTTAAATTATTTGGTCCAAAAGGCATTCAAATATATAAAAAAAAACATTATTTCAATCTGTCCGGCAAATTTAAATGGGGAATCCGTGTCATGGCCCGGAGGCCACAAAGGATCCGCCCCGTCCCAAACCAGCCGCAAGATGGCTGTTATTCAGTACGGGGCGGATCTGTCCGGGATGCGGGGATGGGTTATTTCTCCTTGCGGAAGCACATAAACCAATCCAGGCAATAGGTGTCGTCACCCTGGTTTTCCATGCGATCCTTGGCGGTCCCGCAGGAGCCGGGGGGCGGGATGATAACGTCATCGCCCGGCTGCCAATTGGCCGGGGTCGCGATCTTTTCCTTGTCGGCTTTCTGCATGGCGATGATCATGCGCTTGATCTCGTCCATGTTGCGGCCCATGCTCAGGGGGTAGTAAAGAATGGCGCGGACAATGGCTTTGGGGTCCATGATGAATACGGCGCGTACCGCCTGGGTGGTGGAAGCATTGGGCTGCAGCATGCCGAAGCTTTTTGCCACGTCCATTTTCAGATCCTCAATGACCGGGAACAGGACCTCCACATTCTTCATGCCCTTGTACTCGATCTTTTCCTTGATGGTGCGCAGCCAGGCAATGTGGGCATAGATGCTGTCGATCGACAGGCCGATCAGTTCGGTGTTCAGGGCCCGGAACTCTTCCTGCATGCTGGCAAAAGTCATGAACTCCGTGGTGCATACCGGGGTGAAGTCGGCCGGGTGGCTGAAAAGGATCACCCATTTCCCTTTGTAATCCTCGGGAAAATTCATGGGTCCCATGGTGGTTACCGCCTTGAAAGAAGGTGCAGGGTCACCGATCAGCGGCATTCTGTTAACTGTTTCCTGTACTGTGGATTTGTCTTCCATATTTCTGGATTTTTAAAATGTGTAAAACAACACCGGTCTGGATGGCCGGCGAGGATATCAACAGCTAAACAAAGAAGGTTCTGAAAAGTTTCCCAATAAAGAAAATATTCTTTTATGGGGTTGCCCGAAAAGCATTTTCCAAGTGCTGCAGCTGCACCTTCCCGTCTTTCATGACCAGGGAGATGATGTCAAAACGGACTTCCAGGGTTATCCTGTTTTTCGCCAGGTAATGACTGGCGGCCCTGATCAGGTGTTTTTGCTTTGCGGAATGGACAAACAGGGAAGGCTCTCCGTGGCGGGAACTGCTGCGGGTTTTGACTTCCACAATGACCAGGAGGGGGCCTTTGAGGGCGATGATGTCCACTTCCCTGTGCCCGGACCTCCAGTTGTTTTCCAGGATGAGATACCCCTGTTCGCTCAGCCAGGCGCTGGCGATGGCTTCCCCGTCGGCCCCCGTCTGGTGTGCACCGCCCATGAAGCCCTTATTCGTCGAACAGCTCGAACTCGTAATACTCCATGATCGGGTTTGCCAGCAGCTTTTTGCAGGCCGTCTCCACCTTTTCCCGGGCAAGATCCTGGTTGTCTGCCTCCACCAGCAGGCTGATGTGTTTGCCTACCCTGACCTGGGTGATCTCTGGCAGCTCCAGGTTCTTCATGCTGGCTGAAATGGCCTTGCCCTGCGGATCCAGAAGCGCCTTCAGGGGCATTACGTTAATCTCTGCGCGGAACATCATGTTTGCGTATTTTTGGACCCGGCCGGCTGGCTTTCTCCCGGCCGGATGTGGGACCAATGAAACAGAAGGGACAAAATTAAGTAAAAAAGCATGATGAGGGGGGCTGCCTGCCATCCGAAAACCATTAAAAGGACCAGTGATCCCGCCAGAAACGAGATCCTCAGGCGGTTCCCCTTCCAGCCAAAGGTCTTGAACTTGAGTGAGAACATCGACAGGGGGGAGACCAGAAGCCAGGAGAACAGGCCGGTAAGAACCAGCATGGCCCAGGCACTGCCGGTCAGGCCGGATGCAAACCGGGTGACCATACCCCCTTCAGGACCGTATGCCAGGACAAGGGGCCAGGAGGCAAAAAACAGGCCGTTGGCCGGGGTGGGCAGTCCGATGAATGCGTCCCGCTGTGTTTCGTCCAGGTTGAACCGCGCCAGGCGGAGGGCGGAAAAGACGGTCAGGGAGAAACCCAGAAAGGGCAACAGGAACAGGACCGTTTCTGACTCCGTGATGAAGGGCACGGACTGTTTCAGGTAGGCCAGGACGATGGCTCCGGGCAACAGCCCGAAACTGACCAGGTCTGCCAACGAATCGAGCTGCCCGCCCAGGGGAGAGTAGGCGTTCAATGCACGGGCCGCAAAGCCGTCCAGGAAATCCAGAAGGGCGCAGGCCAGCATAAGCAGGGCGGCCGCATGAAGTGCCCCGTCCAGGGCCACGGCCACGGCCACGGACCCCGTGAACAGGTTGAGGAGGGTGATGGCGTTCGGTAGGGCGTTTCTGCTGAACATAATCCGGGTGGTATGGGTTTATGGGTTAGGACCTGTGCCGGGAGGTAAAATTAACACATATCAGGAAACTATCCGACATGAACCGCGAAGCATTTGACGGGGCTCCCCTGAGCCAGAAGGTATTTAAGGTGTTCGAATCCGGAAAGGAGTTGACATCCAGGGTGTTTCTTCATTGTCATATTAAATTGTACGCCATAGACGGGTTTTACGCAGAGGTCTATTATGTCCCTGCAGCCAACAAGATCCACAAGGTGGAGAGCCTCAGCCTGGATGAGGTGTTGGAGGTGTACGGCAAGCAACTCGATATTTCCGGCCTGATGACAGGGTGATATTTTTTATTTTCTTTTTTTAAATCAAGAAATTCTCCTTAACTTTGCATCCCCATTTGGGAAGGGTTTCAGGTCAATCATTCATAAACAGTTAAAGAAAGAGGCAAACATGATCATTGTTCCCATCAAGGAAGGCGAAAACATCGACCGGGTGCTGAAGAAGCTGAAAAGGAAATTTGAAAAAACGGGAATACTTCGCGAACTTCGTGAAAGACAAAAGTTTACCAAGCCTTCGGTGAAGCGGCGCGAGCAAAAGCTGAAAGCCATTTACATCCAGAAACTGCAGATCGCCGAAGAAGCATAGGGTTTGCATATCCATCCCCATTTCCGAAGAAATTTTTGCAGATGCCGGTTTTTTGGCATAACTTTATTGCAAGGATTTCTTCTTTTTTTGAGCCCATGGGATACAGTACGGGGACATTCCTTGACCATCTAGAAAAGGAAAGACGCTATTCGGGTCACACCCTGACTGCTTATGAGACTGACCTGAAGCAATTTACATCTTATCTTACCGAACAATATGCGGAGCCGGACCCCCTCAGGGCCGGGAGTTCCGTCATCCGGTCCTGGCTCGCCGCCCTGGTGGGGGAGGGGTATTCCCGGGCCAGTATCAACCGGAAAATGTCCGCCCTGAAATCCTTCTACCAGTATTTTGTCAAAACCGGACGCCTGAAGGGCGATCCCACCGACCAGTTGCGCAGCCTGAAAAAGGACCGGAGGCTGCCCGAATTTGTGCAGGAGGAAGGCATGCAGCAGTTGTTCGGTCAGGGGTTCTTCGGCGCGGACTTTGCCGGGCTGAGGGACCTGCTTCTCATGGAGTTGCTGTACACCACAGGCATGCGCCTGTCGGAAATGACCGGCCTGCGGCACGGGGATGTGGATGAAAGCGCCCCCTCCCTGCGGGTCACCGGCAAGCGGAACAAGGACCGGGTAATCCCCTTGCTTCCCCATGTGGTAAAAACCTACCGGGTGTATTGTGAGGAAAAGGCCAGGCTTTTCGGTGGAGCGGCTGATGCCTATGTGATCGTGACCAACAAGGGAAAAAAATGCTATCCGGAATTTGTCTATCGGCGTGTGAATTTCTATCTTCGTCAGGTGACCACCCGCTCGAAAAAAAGTCCCCATGTTCTCAGGCATTCCTTTGCCACCCATATGCTCGACCACGGGGCCGATCTCAACGCCATTAAAGAAATTCTGGGGCATTCCAGCCTGGCCGCCACCCAGGTTTACACCCACAACACCATCGAAAAAATCAAATCCATTTATAAACAAGCCCACCCAAAGGCATAAACGAGGAGGATGAACCATGAAAGTATCGATCAGTTCCTTGCATTTCAAATCGGATGTGAAACTGGAAGAATTTATCAGGGAAAAAGTGGGCAAGGTGACGCCCCTGTTTGACGGGGTCCTCGGTGTGGATGTCACCCTCAAGCTGGATACCGCATCCAACAATGAAAACAAGATCGCTGAGATACGTGTGTTGATCCCTGGCAACGACCTGTTTGCCAAAAAACAGGCAAAGACCTTCGAGGAAGCCGTCGATACGGCCATCGATGCCCTGAAACGCCAGCTGAAAAAGCGCAAGGAGAAATTGAAAGGCATTTAGGATGGCCCTCAGTGTGTTGTCAAAAAAAACATGGATTTTTTTGGTAGTGTTTAAATCTTTTGTACATTTGCAGACCTTTTTAAGGGGTAAATTCAATGCGAAAGATCGCCGATGTAGCTCAGTTGGCCAGAGCAGCTGATTTGTAATCAGCCGGTCGGGGGTTCGAATCCCTTCATCGGCTCGGACAGCCTGGGGGGGTTCCAGAGCGGTCAAATGGGGCAGACTGTAAATCTGTTGGCTAAGCCTTCGGAGGTTCGAATCCTTCCCCCCCCACATTGAAAAGCGGAAATAGCTCATCTGGTAGAGCGACAGCCTTCCAAGCTGTAGGTGGCGGGTTCGAGTCCCGTTTTCCGCTCAAGGTTTCAGACCGGTTGATACCGGCCGACGTAGCTCAGGGGTAGAGCGTTTCCTTGGTAAGGAAGAGGTCACGGGTTCAATTCCCGTCGTCGGCTCCAGTGAAAAATAGTTGAATCCCTTTTTTAATAAAACTTAAACACCCTGTAATATGGCAAAAGAAAAATTTCAACGCACAAAACCGCACGTGAACATCGGTACCATCGGTCACGTAGACCACGGAAAAACCACGCTCACCGCTGCGATCACACAAATCCTGGCATCCAAGGGCCTGTCAGAGATCCGCTCGTTTGATTCCATCGACAATGCCCCCGAAGAAAAGGAAAGGGGTATCACCATCAATACCGCGCACGTTGAATACCAGACTGAATCCAGGCACTACGCGCACGTTGACTGCCCCGGACATGCTGACTACGTGAAGAACATGGTAACCGGTGCCGCCCAGATGGACGGCGCCATTCTCGTCGTGGCCGCCACCGACGGTCCGATGCCCCAGACCCGGGAGCACATCCTGCTGGCACGCCAGGTAGGCGTTCCCCAGCTGGTCGTTTTCATGAACAAGGTCGACCTTGTCGATGACGAGGAACTTCTGGAGCTCGTGGAAATGGAGATCCGTGAACTGTTGACCTTCTACAAGTTTGACGGCGACAACATCCCCGTCATTCAGGGATCTGCCCTGGGCGGCCTGAACAACGAACCCAAGTGGGTCGAAAAGATAGAGGAACTGATGCATGCGGTCGATACCTTCATCCCGCTCCCGGAACGTGCCGTCGACAAGGACTTCCTGATGCCGGTTGAGGACGTGTTCTCCATCACCGGCCGTGGCACCGTGGCCACCGGCAGGATTGAAACCGGTGTGATCAATTCCGGAGATCCCGTGGACATCATCGGGATGGGTGCCGAGAAGCTCAAGTCGGTTGTTACCGGCGTGGAGATGTTCCGCAAGATCCTTGACCGTGGTGAGGCCGGTGACAACGTCGGTTTGCTCCTCAGGGGGATCGACAAGGACGCCATTGCCCGTGGGATGGTCATCTGCAAGCCCGGCTCCGTGAAACCCCACGCCAAGTTCAAGGCAGAGGTATATATCCTTAAAAAGGAAGAAGGGGGCCGCCACACCCCGTTCCAGAACAAATACCGTCCGCAGTTCTTCTTCCGCACCACCGACGTGACCGGTGAGATCATGCTCCCGGAGGGACGTGAGATGGTCATGCCCGGTGACAACCTGACCATCCATGTGAACCTCATCAGCGAGGTGGCCATGGACAAGGGGCTCCGCTTCGCCATCCGTGAGGGCGGACGTACCGTGGGCGCCGGACAGGTAACCGAGATTATTGACTAGGCATTAAAGACCGGTGGCGGGATCTTCCCGCCACCGGTTCCTACGGGTGTAGCTCAATTGGTAGAGTAGCGGTCTCCAAAACCGTTGGTTGAGGGTTCGATTCCTTCCACCCGTGCAACGACCAGAATACCACACAAACAATGAAAAAAATCAGAGCCTATCTCAGCGAGACCTATGATGAACTGATTCACAAGGTATCGTGGCCAACCTGGAGTGAACTGCAGAACAGCGCAGTCGTCGTGTCCATTGCTTCCCTCATAATCGCCGTTGTCGTTTATTTGATGGACATGTCGTTCAGCTCCATTCTCAAGCAATTCTACCGTCTCTTTTTGTAAGTCCCAGGGGATACCTTGCCGTTATTCTGTCGTTGGTTTCAGTCTGTGGGTTTACGGCAAAGGGTTCCGGGACAGTCACTTCAATCCCGAAGTATGAGCGAACAGGTCAAAAAATGGTATGTCGTCCGGGCCGTCAGCGGCAGTGAGAAGAAAGTCAAGCAATACATCGAGAGTGAGATTGCCCGACTTGGCCTGGGTGAATACGTTTCGCAAGTACTGATTCCAATGGAGAAGATCTATCAGATCCGCAAGGGAAAGAAAATCAGCGCAGAGCGCAATTTCTTCCCTGGTTACATTCTGATTGAGGCCGCTCTTTTGGGGGAAATCCCGCACATTATCCGGAATGTACCCGGTGTCCTGGGTTGGTTAGGCTCTGCAGGAGACCCGGTGCCGCTTCGGCCGGCGGAAGTGAATCGGATCCTTGGTAAGGTCGATGAGCTTTCCGGCAAGGAAGAAGAACTGAACATTCCGTTTATCGTGGGAGAAACCGTGAAGGTGACAGACGGTCCGTTTAACAGTTTCACCGGCGTGATCGAGGAGATCAATGAAGAGAAGAAGAAGCTGAAGGTGATGGTAAAGATCTTCGGTCGGAAAACGCCCCTGGAGCTGAGTTTCATGCAGGTAGAAAAGGAATGACGTATTTCCGGCCGCCCATGCGGACGGATGCTTCCATACGCCCCCTGATCACTGCAGGAATGGTTCGATCCCCTTATTTGTAAACTAATCGAAAAATGGCAAAAGAAGTTAGCGGAATCATTAAGCTGCAAATTAAAGGCGGAGCTGCAAACCCATCCCCACCCGTCGGACCTGCTTTAGGTGCCAAGGGTGTGAATATCATGGAGTTCTGCAAGCAGTTCAATGCCCGTACGCAGGATAAAGCCGGGAAAGTCATTCCGGTGATCATCACCGTGTACAAGGACAAGTCCTTTAATTTCATCATCAAAACCCCCCCGGTTGCGGTGCAACTCAGGGAGGTAGCCAAAGTTCAGTCAGGTTCAGCAGAACCCAACCGCACGAAAGTAGCCACCATCACTTGGGATCAGGTAAGGGATATCGCCGAATCCAAGATGCCCGATCTGAATTGCTTCACCGTGGAGTCAGCCATGCAAATGGTTGCCGGCACGGCTCGCAGCATGGGCATCCGGATCAAGGGAACCCCCCCTGCTTAACCAGGCGGTAGCCCTGAATGCAATTAGTAACTTAAAGCATAACGGAATCTGAATATGGCTAAATTAACTAAAAACCAAAAAGAGGCTTCGGCGAAGTTCGACAGGACGGCGGTGTATTCCTTGTCTGATGCGGCGGATATTGTCAAGCAGATCACCTTCACCAAGTTCGATGCATCCGTGGATTTGGATGTGCGACTCGGTGTGGACCCCCGGAAGGCCAACCAGATGGTCAGGGGTGTGGTCGCCTTGCCGCACGGAACCGGAAAGACCGTTAAAGTGCTGGTGCTGTGCTCCCCCGACAAGGAGGATGAAGCCAAAGAAGCCGGAGCTGATTACGTTGGCTTGGATGAATATGTGGACAAGATCAAAGGCGGCTGGACCGACATTGACGTGGTGATAACCACCCCCAATGTGATGCCGAAGGTGGGTGCCCTGGGACGAATTCTCGGTCCCCGCGGGCTCATGCCCAACCCCAAGGCCGGTACCGTCACCATGGAGGTCGGAAAGGCCGTCCGGGATGTGAAAGCCGGCAAGATCGATTTCAAGGTGGATAAATTCGGCATCATCCACGCTTCCGTCGGAAAAGTTTCTTTCGACAGGGAGAAAATTGTGGAGAATGCCAGGGAGCTCATCCAGACCATCATTAAGTTAAAACCCTCTGCTGCCAAAGGAACGTATGTGAAAAGCATCTACCTTTCCAGCACAATGAGCCCTGGGGTTCAGGTGGAGACCAAATCAGTCGTAGTATAAACCCAAGGCAAGCAATTGCTGTAGATAACGGAAGTCTATATGAAAAAAGAAGATAAACTTCAGATCATTGAGTCGCTGGCCGAACGGTTAAAGGATAGCGAATTCTTTTATCTGACAGATACTTCTGAACTGGATGTCGAGACCATCAATAAGCTTAGAAGGCTTTGTTTCAAAAGGAATGTCTCCCTGCAGGTGGTGAAGAACACCCTGCTCAGGAAGGCCATGGAAAGGAGTGAGAGGGACTTTGCACCCCTTTACGAAGTGCTAAAAGGCGCCACATCCGTCATGTTTGCCGATACCGGCAACGTTCCTGCCCGGCTTATCAAGGAGTTTCGCAAGACCAGCCCGAAGCCGATCGTAAAGGGTGCCTACATCCAGGAAGCTTTCTTCATCGGTGACAACCAGCTCGAAGCACTGAGCAATGTCAAATCCAAAGAAGAACTCCTGGGCGACCTGATCGGCCTGCTCCAGTCCCCGGCCAAAAACGTCCTTTCTGCCCTGCAGTCTGGCGGGAATACCATTGCCGGTGTCGTTAAGACCCTCTCAGAGAGGGCCAATTAATTTGAAAAATTAACCTGATTATCAGAATCGTATAACCAATTAAACTAGAATAAAAATGGCAGATTTGAAAGCTTTTGCAGAACAATTAGTTAATCTTACCGTGAAGGAGGTTAATGAGTTGGCACAGATTTTAAAGGATGAATATGGTATTGAGCCCGCAGCCGCTGCTCCCATTGCAGTAGCCGCCGCAGCCGGTGATGCCGGTGGTGAGGCCGCGGAAGAACAAACCCAGTTCGATGTGGTCCTGAAGTCTGCAGGTCCCTCCAAGCTGGCCGTGGTCAAGCTTGTCAAGGAACTGACCAGCCTCGGCCTGAAAGAGGCCAAGGAACTGGTCGATTCCGCGCCCAAGGCCATCAAGGAAGGGGTTACCAAGGACGAAGCCGAATCGCTTAAGAGCCAGCTTGAAGAGGCAGGGGCAGAGGTTGAGGTAAAGTAAGCTTCCTGCAAAATACTGAAGATTAGACTTCTGCCGGATGCCCCCCATTCGCTGCGGAAGTCTAGTCTTCGTTGCTGTTTATAAGTTACCTTCATTGTTCTTTGTTCTTTTCCGATAAACCAAAACGTTCATACCTTGGCAGCAAAACAATCAACCGGAGAAAGGCTCAGCTTTGCAACCGTCAAAAAGCATTTTGAATATCCCGATTTCCTTGAAATCCAGGTAAAGTCCTTTCAGGACTTTTTCCAGTTGGAGACAACCCCTGAAAACAGGAAAAACGAAGGGCTTTTCAAGGTCTTCAGCGAGAACTTTCCCATCTCTGATGCCCGCAATAATTTCGTGCTGGAGTTCCTCGATTATTTTATCGACCCGCCCAAATACAGCATCCAGGAGTGCATTGAAAGAGGGCTGACTTACAGCGTGCCGCTCAAGGCCAAGCTGAAACTCTATTGCACCGACCCCGAACATGAAGATTTCGAGACCATCATACAGGATGTCTACCTGGGCATGATTCCCTATATGACACCCCGGGGAACTTTCGTGATCAACGGGGCCGAGAGGGTTGTGGTATCCCAGCTTCACCGGTCTCCCGGTGTGTTCTTCGGTACCAGTGTCCATGCCAACGGCACCCAGCTATACAGTGCCAGGATCATCCCGTTCAAGGGTTCCTGGATAGAATTTGCCACAGACATCAACAATGTGATGTACGCTTACATCGACAGGAAGAAGAAACTGCCTGTCACTACTTTGCTGCGTGCCATCGGTTTTGAAAGCGATAAGGACATCCTGGAGATATTCGATCTGGCCGACGAGATCAAGGTCAGCAAGACAGGCCTGAAGAAATATGTGGGGAGGAAGCTTGCTGCCAGGGTGCTCCGTGCCTGGGTGGAGGATTTTGTGGATGAAGATACCGGGGAGGTGGTTTCCATTGAGCGCACAGAGGTCATCATTGACCGGGAGACCATCCTGGAGAACGAGCACATCGACCAGATCATCGATGCCGGGGTTAAAACGGTCATCCTGCACAAGGAGGGGGTCAACCTGAGCGACTACGCCCTGGTTTACAACACCCTTCAGAAGGACACCACCAACTCCGAGAAGGAGGCCGTGGAGTTTATTTACCGGCTGCTCCGGAATGCGGATCCGCCGGATGATGAGACCGCCCGCAGCATGATCGAGAAGCTGTTCTTTTCGGACAAGCGTTATGACCTGGGCGATGTGGGACGTTACCGCATCAACAAAAAGCTGGACCTGGATATCCCCATGGACACCCGGGTGCTTACCAAGGAGGACATCATTTCCATTATCAGCTACCTGATCGAGCTGGTCAATGCCAAGGCTGATGTGGATGACATCGACCACCTGAGCAACAGGCGGGTCCGCACGGTGGGCGAGCAGCTCTACGCCCAGTTCGGCGTGGGCCTGGCACGCATGGCCCGGACCATCAGGGAGCGCATGAATGTCCGGGACAATGAAGTGTTTGCCCCCACCGACCTGATCAATGCCAAGACCCTGTCTTCCGTGATCAATTCGTTTTTCGGCACCAACCAGTTGTCCCAGTTCATGGACCAGACCAACCCCCTTGCCGAACTGACGCACAAGCGTCGCATGTCGGCCCTGGGACCGGGTGGTCTTTCACGGGAGCGCGCCGGATTCGAGGTGCGTGACGTTCACTTCACCCATTACGGCAGGTTGTGCACGATCGAGACCCCGGAAGGTCCCAACATCGGTCTGATATCCTCCCTGTGTGTTTATGCCAAGGTGAACGAACTGGGATTCATCGAAACCCCTTACTTCAAAGTCAACGGGGGCCAGATCGATTTCGACAATGATCCGGTCTACCTTTCGGCAGAGGAGGAGGAGACACAGATCATCAGCCAGGCCAATATACCGATTGACAAAAACGGACGCTTCGCCGAGGAGCGTGTCAAAGTCCGATTCCAGGCAGACTATCCCATTGTGGAGCCGGAAAAGATCAACCTGATGGATGTGGGCCCCAACCAGATCGCATCCATTGCCGCTTCCCTCATCCCCTTTTTGGAACATGACGATGCCAACAGGGCCTTGATGGGCAGCAACATGATGCGTCAGGCCGTCCCCCTGATCAATCCGGAAGCCCCCATTGTGGGCACCGGCCTTGAGAAGAAGGTGGCGAGCGACTCCAGGGTGCTGCTGCATGCAGAGGGAGAAGGCGTCGTGGAATATGTCGATGCCGATGAGATATGGATCCGTTATTCCCGGAGTGAGGACGAACGGCTTGTCAGTTTCGAGGAAGACGTCAAGGTGTACTCCCTGATCAAGTTCAGCAAGACCAACCAGAGCACCTGCATCAACCTGAAACCCATCGTCAGAAAAGGGCAGAAGGTCAAGATGGGACAACTGCTTTGTGAAGGGTATGCCACAAAAGACGGGGAGCTGGCCCTGGGCCGGAACCTCAAGGTGGCCTTCATGCCCTGGAAGGGCTACAATTTTGAGGATGCCATCGTGGTGTCCGAAAAAGTGGTCCGCGAGGATGTTTTCACCTCCATTCATATCGAGGAGTTTTCCCTGGATGTGCGGGACACCAAGCGGGGAGCCGAAGAGCTCACCAGCGACATCCCCAACGTGAGTGCAGAGGCGATCAAGGACCTGGATGAGAACGGCCTGATCAGGATCGGGGCGGAAGTCAATGAGGGGGACATCCTCATCGGCAAGATCACTCCCAAGGGGGAAACGGATCCCACCCCGGAGGAAAAGCTGCTCCGTGCCATTTTCGGCGACAAGGCGGGAGACGTGAAAGATGCTTCCCTGAAGGCCCCGCCTTCGACCAAGGGCGTGATCATCGACAAGAAACTGTTCTCCAGGGTCATCAAAGACCGCAAAGCCAAGACAAAGGAAAAGGCCGTCCTGGAAAAACTGGACGAGGAATTCAACAGAGAGGTGGCCGAGCTGCGCGCCAAACTGGTGGACAAGCTGATCATCCTGGTCAGCGGAAAGACTTCCCAGGGCGTGATGAACAACCTGAAGGAAGTCGTTGTTTCGAAGGGCACCAAATTCACACAGAAGATCCTGCACGGGATCGACTATGCCACGGTGAATCCGACCAACTGGACCACCGACAAGGCCAAAAATGACCTGATCCGGCAGTTGTTGCACAACCATTCCATCCGGTACAAAGACATTCTGGGGACTTACAACCGCAAAAAATTCACCTCCACGGTCGGGGATGAACTGCCTGCGGGCATCGTGCAGCTGGCCAAAGTGTACCTCGCCAAGAAGCGAAAACTGAAGGTAGGCGACAAAATGGCCGGCCGACACGGAAACAAAGGCATCGTCTCGCGCATCGTCCGTGAAGAGGACATGCCCTTCCTGGAGGACGGCAGTCCGGTCGACATCGTGCTGAACCCGCTTGGTGTGCCCTCGCGCATGAACCTGGGACAGATCTACGAGACCGTTCTGGGATGGGCCGGCCACAAGCTGGACAAGACCTTTGCCAGTCCCATTTTTGACGGAGCCAGCATCAACCAGATCAATGAATACATGAAGCAGGCAGGCCTGCCCGAGAACGGGAAGGTGTACCTGTATGACGGGGGAACCGGCGAACGGTTCGACCAGCCGGCCACCGTGGGAATCATCTATATGCTCAAACTGGGGCATATGGTGGATGACAAAATGCACGCGCGTTCCATTGGCCCCTATTCACTGATCACGCAGCAGCCCCTGGGCGGGAAGGCCCAGTTCGGCGGACAGCGGTTTGGTGAGATGGAAGTTTGGGCCCTGGAGGCTTTCGGGGCGGCCAACATCCTGCAGGAGATCCTCACCGTCAAGTCGGACGATGTGATGGGTCGTGCCAAAGCCTATGAAGCCATTGTAAAAGGTGAGAACATGCCTGTTCCCGGAGTGCCGGAGTCCTTCAACGTCCTGGTACATGAACTGAGGGGGCTTGGCCTGAATATCAAGTTTGAGTAGGGATTTCCTGATTTTGTGCAAAAACAACAAAAACATATATGGCTTTTAGAAAAGAATCCAACGTAAAAAGCAACTTTTCCAGCATGACGATCAGCCTCGCCTCCCCCGAGTCGGTCCTGGAACGTTCCCACGGAGAAGTGCTGAAGCCAGAAACCATCAACTACCGGACCTACAAGCCCGAGCGCGATGGCTTGTTCTGTGAGCGTATTTTCGGTCCCGTGAAGGACTGGGAATGCCATTGCGGCAAGTACAAGAGGATTCGCTACAAGGGGATTGTCTGTGACCGCTGCGGGGTCGAGGTGACGGAGAAAAAGGTGCGGCGCGAGCGCATGGGGCACATCAAGCTCGTGGTCCCTGTCGCCCACATCTGGTTTTTCCGGTCCCTCCCCAACAAGATCGGGTACCTGCTTGGGCTGCCGTCCAAGAAGCTGGACCAGGTCATCTATTACGAACGGTATGTGGTCATCAGCCCCGGCATCAAATCGGACGAGCTGGCTTACCTGGACTTCCTGACCGAGGAGGAATACTTCACGGTCCTGGAATCGCTTCCCAAGGAGAACCAGATGCTCGATGATACCGACCCCGACAAATTCGTGGCCAAAATGGGGGCGGAAGCCCTCAAGGAACTGCTCTCCCGGCTGGACCTCGACCAGCTTTCCTACGATCTCCGGCACAAGGCCAATACGGAAACCTCACAGCAGCGCAAGGCCGATGCCCTGAAACGACTGCAGGTGGTGGAAGCCTTCCGCGACTCGCAGAGCGTGATAGAAAACAACCCGGAGTGGATGATCGTGGATGTGGTCCCCGTGATTCCCCCGGAGCTCAGGCCCCTGGTGCCGCTGGACGGTGGCCGCTTTGCAACGAGCGACCTGAACGACCTGTACCGCCGCGTCATCATCCGGAACAACCGCCTCAAAAGACTGATCGAGATCAAGGCCCCGGATGTGATCCTCCGCAATGAGAAACGCATGCTGCAGGAATCTGTCGATTCCCTGTTTGACAATTCCCGCAAGACGAATGCCGTCAAAACCGAATCGAATCGCCCCCTTAAATCGTTGAGTGACAGCCTCAAGGGCAAGCAGGGACGTTTCCGCCAGAATTTGTTGGGTAAACGGGTCGATTATTCTGCCCGTTCGGTCATCGTGGTGGGCCCGGAACTGAAACTCCATGAGTGCGGGATCCCGAAGGAGATGGCATCGGAGTTGTTCAAGCCTTTCATCATCCGTAAAATGCTGGAGCGGGGCATCGTCAAGACGGTGAAATCCGCAAAAAAGATCGTCGACCGCAAGGATCCCGTGGTATGGGACATCCTGGAAAATGTCCTCAAGGGCCATCCCGTCCTGCTGAACCGTGCCCCCACGCTGCACCGGCTGGGGATACAGTCCTTCCAGCCCAAGCTCATCGAAGGCAAGGCCATTCAGTTGCATCCCCTGGTCTGTACGGCTTTCAATGCCGACTTCGACGGGGACCAGATGGCAGTCCACCTGCCTCTGGGCAACGCCGCCATCCTGGAGGCCCAGCTGCTGATGCTTGCCTCCCACAACATCCTGAACCCGGCCAACGGGGCCCCCATCGCGGTGCCCTCCCAGGACATGGTCCTCGGCCTTTATTACATGACCAAGCCCAGGAAAAGCACCCCGGAGCATCCCGTGAAGGGAGAGGGGCTGACATTCTACGGGCCGGATGAAGTAATCATTGCCCACAACGAAGGGGCGGCCGACCTGCATGCCATCATCAAGGTCAAGGTGAAGGTTCGCGAGAACCATGAACTGATCGACCGCATCGTGGAAACGACCGTGGGGCGTGTGCTGTTTAACCAGGTCATTCCCGAGGAGTACGGCTATATCAACCAGCTGCTGACCAAGAAGGCCCTGCGCGACATCATCGGCGGCATCATGAAGTTCACCGGCATTTCACGCACCTCCCAGTTCCTTGACGACATCAAGGACCTGGGTTTCAATATGGCCTTCCGCGGGGGATTGTCATTCAACCTGGGCGACATCATCGTTCCGGAGGAGAAGAACATCCTGATCAACCAGGCCGACGAGCAGGTCGAAGAGGTGCGCGGCAACTACAGCATGGGCTTCATCACCAACAACGAGCGTTACAACCAGATCATTGATATCTGGACGCATACGAACTCAAAACTGACGAAGGTCCTGATCGACAAGACCACGGCCGACAACCAGGGTTTCAACCCTGTCTTCATGATGCTTGACTCCGGCGCCAGGGGCTCCAAGGAGCAGATCCGCCAGCTTTCCGGCATGAGGGGACTGATGGCCAAGCCCCAGAAATCCGGGGCCAAAGGGGGAGAGATCATCGAGAACCCCATCCTTTCGAACTTCAAGGAAGGGCTGTCGGTGCTGGAGTACTTCATCTCCACCCACGGTGCCCGCAAGGGCCTTGCCGATACGGCCCTCAAGACGGCGGATGCCGGTTACCTGACCCGCCGCCTGGTCGACGTGGCACAGGATGTGATCATCAATGAGAGTGACTGCGGCACCCTCAGGGGCCTGACAGCCACAGCCCTGAAGAACAATGAGGAAACGGTGGAAACCCTTTACGACCGGATCCTGGGCAGGACGTCCCTTCACGACATTTACCATCCGACGACCGGCAAGGCCATCATCAAGGCCGGGGAAGAACTGACGGAAGAAATCTGCCAGATCATTGAGGATTCTCCCATTGAAGCCGTCGAGATCCGCTCGGTGCTCACCTGCGAATCAAAATACGGGGTCTGTGCCAAGTGCTATGGCCGCAACCTGGCCACAGGCCGCATGGTACAAAAGGGGGAAGCCGTTGGCGTCATTGCGGCCCAGTCCATTGGCGAGCCCGGCACACAGCTCACGCTGCGGACCTTCCACGTAGGGGGTACCGCCTCCAATATCGCCACCGCTTCCAAGATCAATGCCAAGTATGGCGGGTTGCTGGAAATCGACGAATTGCGTTCGGTGCCTTATGTGAATGCCGAAGGCAGGGAGTACTTCGTGGTCATCGGCCGGTCTGCCGAGATGCGCATCATCGACAGGAACACCCGCATGGTGCTTACCAGCCAGAACATCCCGTACGGAGCCAACCTGTACTTCCAGGATGGGGACAAGGTCGAGAGCGGGGAACTGATCTGCGAATGGGATCCCTATAACGCCGTGATCATCACGGATGTGGCCGGAAGGGTCGTGTTCAACAACATGATCGAAGGGGTGACCTATCGTACCGATTCGGATGAACAGACCGGCTATTACGAGAAGGTCATCGTGGAGTCCAAGGACAAGACCCGCAACCCCTACATCAGCATCGTGGATGAGAACGGGGAAGAGCTCCGGGTTTACGACATGCCCGTGGGTGCCCATATCGTGGTCAGCGAAAGCAAGGAAGTCCGTGCCGGAGCCAACATTGCCAAGATCCCGAGGGCGGTGGGCAAATCGGGCGACATCACCGGTGGCCTGCCCCGCATCACGGAATTGTTCGAAGCGCGCAATCCCTCCGACCCCGCCGTGGTATCCGAAATAGACGGGGTGGTTTCCTTCGGCAAGAAAATCAAGCGGGGCAACAGGGAGGTGATCATCACCTCCAAGACCGGGGACGAAAAGCACTACCTTGTGGCACTGACCAAGCAGATCCTGGCCCAGGAGAACGACTTTGTCAAGGCCGGCACCCCATTGTCTGACGGCCCGATCACCCCGGCCGACATCCTGGCCATCAAAGGCCCCACCGCCGTTCAGGAATACATCGTGAACGAGGTGCAGGAAGTGTACCGCATGCAGGGTGTGAAAATCAACGACAAGCATTTCGAGATCATCGTGCGCCAGATGATGCGCAAGGTCACCATTGATGATCCGGGCGATACCCGTTTCCTGGAGAATGAGATCGTCAACAAGATCGAATTCATGGAGGAGAACGACAACATCTTCGGCAGGAAGGTGGTGGTGGATCCCGGTGACTCTGTGCTGAAACCCGGGCAGATCATCACCGCCAGGAAGTTGCGTGATGAGAATTCCCTGCTCAGGCGCAAGGACAAGGCCCTGGTTGTGGCCCGTGATGCCCGGGGCGCCACCGCACGCCAGCAGTTGCAGGGAATCACCAAAGCTTCCCTGCAGACCCAGAGTTTCATCTCGGCGGCTTCCTTCCAGGAAACCACCAAGGTGCTGACCGATGCGGCCGTCAATGCCAAGCGGGACAACCTGAACGGCCTCAAGGAAAATGTGATCGTCGGACATTTGATCCCCGCAGGGACAGGCTTGCGTGAATATGAAAACATCATCGTCGGGTCCATGGAGGAGTACAACCTCCTGATGGCTTCCAAAGCCAGGGTGGCGGCGGAGACTGAATAGGATCCGGTTTAAAACAAAGGAGCTGACATGGCAGAAAAACCCAAGCAGGACAACCAGATCAACATCGAGCTGGGCGAAGAGGTATCTGAAGGCATTTATTCCAACCTGGCCATCATCACCCATTCGAATACCGAGTTTGTGGTCGACTTTGTTCGGCTCATGCCCGGCGTGCCGAAGGCCCGGGTCAAATCGCGCATCATTCTGACCCCCCAGCATGCCAAGCGTCTGATGAAGGCCTTGCATGAGAACATCGGCAAGTTCGAGGCGGTTCACGGTCCCATCAAGGACACCGGCCACCCGGGCCTGCCGATGAACCTGGGCGGACCTACTGCCCAGGCCTGACCGGCATTCTGGCCATCTTTTCTACTTCCAGCGAGGGGAAACCGAACTCCTGAACGACCCGTCCTTTCAGGAGGTATATGCCGTTTCCCCGGAAGGGACTTGCCCTGGAGGCGGCGGGAAAATGCACGCTGTCGAAGAAGTCTCCCCGGCAATCGAGGAAGCAGCCAAAATACATCCTCTCATTCCTCACCGTTTTCACATACTTGATGGCCACCAGCCAGCCAAGCATACGCACGGTTTTGCCCTGGTTGTCCGTCATGTCCCGGGCCATGATCTCGCCCCGGAAACGGGTCTGCAGCATATCAAACAGGCTCATGCTGACGGGAAAACCCAGCAGCTCGATCTCGTCCCAGGCATCCTGCAGGGGGGTGGTCTCTGGTTCAGGCAGATCAAACCGCCTGGCGGGCACGGGGAAGAGCTCCGGGCTGGCTCCGGCCTCCCGCCCCGCCAGCAGGTGCGCCTGCCACAGCAAGCGGGCCTTGGGGATGCCGGTGAAGCGCAGGGCCCCCGACCGGATCAGCAGGATGAGCTGTTCCAGTCCCGCCCCCGTCCGCTTGCAGAAGTCCTCCAGTCCGAGGTAAGGCCCCTGCAGCCTGCGTTCGGCGACAATCCCGTGTGCCAGTCCGGCTTCCAGGTTGAGGACGTGGACAAAGCCGATGTGAATCGTCCGGCCTGTGATGGAGGTCTTGTACCGGCTGTGGTTGACGCAGGGCAGTTCGACAGCGGCACCGCAGCGGCGGGCTTCATTGAAGTAGACCGGGGCCCGGTAGAACCCCCCGAAATTATTGATGACGGCGGTCATGAACTCCAGGGGATGGTGTGCCTTCAGATAGAGGCTTTGGTAACTCTCCACGGCGAAGGAGGCCGAATGGGCCTTGGAAAACGAGTAGCCGGCGAACGACTCGATCTGCCGCCAGACTTCCCTGATGAGCGGTCCGGGGTGGCCTTTTTCACGGCTTCCCTCGAAAAAACGCGCCACGATGCGCTGCATTTCCTTTTTTGAACGGTACTTTCCGCTCATGGCCCTCCGGAGCACGTCGGCATCGCCCAGGTCGAGCCCTGCAAAGTGGTGGCAGACCTTGATCACATCCTCCTGGTATACCATGACCCCATAGGTTTCTTTCAGCTGTTGCTCCATGACGGGATGCAGGTAGCGGAACCCCTCCGGGTTGTGGAAACGCTGTATGTATTCGCGCATCATGCCGGAGCGGGCCACCCCGGGCCGGATGATGGAGCTGGCTGCCACCAGGGCCGTGTAGGTGTCGCAGCGCAGCTTCCGGAGCAATCCCCGCATGGCGGGACTTTCCACATAGAAGCATCCGGTCGTCTCGCCCGCACGCAGCAAGGCCTTCACCTTTTCGTCCTGCTTGAATGCCCCGATGCGGTGAATATCGATGGCGGTGCCGTGGTTTTGCCGGATGATGGCCACGCATTCGTTGATGTGGCCCAGGCCACGCTGGCTCAGGATATCGATCTTCTCGAAGCCCAGGGCCTCGGCCGTATACATGTCCCACTGCATGGTGGGCAGGCCCTTGGGCGGCATGTCGAGGGCCCCGTAGCAGCAGATGGGTTGTTCGGATATGAGCACCCCTCCGGCATGGATGCTGCGCATGTTGGGGAAGTCGGCCAGCCTGAGGGCCACCTGGCGTATCCTGTGGGTGATGGCGTCGGACAGGTCCGGCCCGGAGGCCGGGCTCTGAAGCCGGACGGCAGGTCCTCCCGGGCCCCTGGAGAGCTCACGCCCCGGCCAGCCGTTCATCCCTGACAGGTCCTCATCGGGAGCATCGTCCCGCCCGGGCGACAACCATTCGCCGCGCCTCCCTGCCAGGCTGTCGATCTCTGCCTTGGGCAGTCCGTAGGCCTTGCCCAGCTCCCGGATCATGGAACGATCCCGGAAGGTGGACACGGTGCCGATCAGGGCCGTATGTTCCCGGCCGTAGCGCTTGAATATGTAGTCCAGGACCTCATCCCGCTCCTTCCAGGAGTAGTCGATGTCGAAATCGGGCGGGGTGGACCGTTTGGGGTTGATGAAGCGCTCAAAGTAGAGGTCGAGCTCAATGGGGTCCACATCGGTGATGCGCAGGCAGTAGGCCACGATGCTGTTGGCCCCGCTCCCCCTGCCCACATGGTAGAAACCCCGCGACATGGAATAGCGGATGATGTCCCAGGTGATCAGAAAGTAGGAGGAGAATCCCAGCCTGTCGATCACCTCCAGTTCATGACTGATACGCCTTTGGGCCTCCCTGTGCTTCTTCCCGTAACGGTATTCCATCCCTTCCCGTGCCAGCTTCTGCAGCAGGGCCCTGTCGTCGGCCGGGTCCCCCGTGAAGGTCCGCTTGTTTTTGGGGGATCCGAAGTCGAAATCCATCCGGCAGGCCTGCAGCAGGCGGGTGGTGTTGCGGAGCAGTTGCGGCATCCCTTCGTAAAGCCTTTCCAGTGCGGCAGGAGGGAGCATGTGGTCGGTCGGTGTCCCCGTCTGTCCGGGCTGCAGCCGGCTGAGCAGGATGTTGTGGTCGATGGCCCTGAGGTGGCAATGCAGGTCAAAGTCGGATGGGCCTGAAAGACTCACCGGGTGCAGTGCCAGCAATCTGTCTTCCCTCAGGGCAGCCCCTGCCGGACCTTTCCGCTCCCTTTCCAGCCGCAGCAGCTCCCGGGGCCGGATGCCGGTATATTCGTGCGGTCCGGGGTCCTCCTCTATGGCCTTTGCCGACGCCAGGGGGTATATGGCAAAGGTCTCTTCGCATACCGGGAAACGTTCGGGAGGAGGGGTGCCCGAGGCATTGCATCGGCTCAGCAGTTGGTTGATCCGCCGGAAGCCTTCCGGGTTCCTTGCCAGGACGATATAAAGCAGCCGGTCTCCCCGGCGGAATTCCACCCCGGCCACCGGATCGATCCCCTGCTGCCGGCACAGCCTGACGAATTCAGGCATGGCGCTGCTGTTGTTGATGTCGGTCAGGGCCAGTTGCTCCAGCCCGTGTGCCCGTGCCTGTGCCACCAGCGTTTCAGGGGGCAGGGTGCCGTAGCGGAGGCTGTGGTAGGTGTGGCAGTTGAGGTACATTGGGGTTGGCTTTTGGTTGTTGGCTGTTGGAAGCGCCGGGTGGCCAGATATTAGTCCCCGACCGCCTTCTTCGCGGGGGTGACGGCCCGGTGCAGGATGCCTGCCCCGTATTTGCGGCGCATGCGGTCCACTGCCTGGTAGAGGCCGACCAGTTCGGGGGTTTCCTCGAACAGGTTCAGTTGCTGCACCCCGTGGACCAGCCGGCTGAACTGTATGCCCACCAGGCGAATCAGCATGCGGCGGCGGTAAAGGCGGCGTACCAGTTCCTTGCAGGCAGGAATCAGCACATGGTCGAACGAGGTGTAGGGCAGGGTTTGCTGCAGGCTGTGGGTGTCGAAATTGGCATAGCGTATCTTTACCGTGACACAGCCCGTGAGCTGCCGGCTGCGGCGGAGCCGGAAAGCCAGCTGCTCGCACATGCCTGCCAGCAGCTCGTGGATGCGTTCCATGTCGGTGGTGTCTGTCGCGAAGGTGGTCTCGGTGCTGATCGATTTGTGCTCGTCCCAGGGCTCGACGGGGCTTTCATCTATGCCGTTGGCCCGTTGCCATAGGAGAAGCCCGTTCTTCCCCAGCATGCGCCGGATCACCTCGGGAGGGACCTGCCTCAGGGTGCCGATGGTGCGGATGCCCATGGTGTGCAGCAGCTGGCAGGTCTTTGGTCCGGCCATGGGGATCTTTTTTACGGGCAGGGGGCTGAGAAAGTCGTTGACCATGGGAGGGGCCACCTGCAGCTGCCCGTTGGGTTTGGCCTGGCCCGTGGCGATCTTGGACACGGTCTTGTTCGGTGACAGGCCCATGGAAACAGGCAACCCGGTTTCCCGGATGATCATGGAACGCAGTTCTGACGCCCATTTGCGGCAGCCAAAAAAGCGGTCCATGCCCGTGATATCAAGGTAATGCTCGTCGATCGACGCCTTCTCAAACACGGGGGCCTGTTCGGCAATGATCTGGGTGACCATGTTGGAATAGTTGCTGTAAAGCTGCATGTCGCCCCGAATGAACACCGCATCGGCGCAGAGCTCCCTGGCCAGCCGCATGGGCATGGCAGAATGCACCCCGAACTGCCTTGCTTCATAGCTGCAACCCGCCACAACGCCCCGCTCTCCCAGTCCGCCGATGATCACGGGCCGGCCTTGCAGGCGGCTGTTCTGCAGCCGCTCCACCGACACGAAAAAGGCGTCCTGGTCCAGGTGCACGATGTGGCGTTCGGTCTTGTCCATGTGCTTGAATGCGTTGCTTGTTTCCGGGCGCACTTCAGCAGCAAAAAAATGCGGCCCCTGTTTGTTTTTTTAAAAAAGTGTTGTACATTTGATTAAAATATGATCAAAAAAACGATTATAATATAATCATTTTGCCACGAATCCGCATGCCGGCAGCAGGATTTTTTTCATGCCCCCGGCCGGCATGCCCGGTCCCGTCCGCCGGGGGCGGTCGTCCCCCGCCGGATCCACGGACCGCAGGGCATGCACTATCGCCGCAGCCCGCCACTCAGGACCCAACCCCAACAACCAAAAACCAACAACCAAAAACCAACAGCCAATATCTAAACCCCAACCCCCATGCACTTCGGTTCCAACATCAAACTGCTGCGCAAACGCAGAAACCGCACCCAGGAAGACCTTGCCTTCGCGCTGAACATGAAACGCCCCACCCTGAGCGGGTACGAGAACGGGGTCGCCCAGCCGGGACTGGACGCCCTGATGGCCTTTTCCCGGTATTTCAATGTATCGATAGACACCCTGGTGAAAACCGATCTTTCCAAGTTGCCGGAGAGCCAGCTGTCCCAACTGGAACGCGGCTTTGACGTGTACCTGACGGGCAGCAGCCTGAGGGTCCTGGCCACGACGGTCGACCGGCACAATGAGGAAAACATCGAACTGGTGTCGGAAAAAGCCAAAGCCGGCTACCGGACGGGCTTTGCAGACCCGGAGTTCATCCGGGTGCTCCCCACCTTTCAGATGCCCTTTTTGTCAAAGCAGAAAAAGTACCGGAGCTTCCAGATATCAGGAGACAGCATGCTGCCCATCCCGGACGGGTCCTGGGTCACCTGCGAATTCGTGCAGAACTGGAACCTGATCCGTGACCGGCATGCCTACGTCATTCACACCCTGGACGACGGGGTGGTGTTCAAGGTGGCGGAGAACCTGATCAAAGCTTCGGGCAGGATTCGCCTGCATTCGCTCAATCCCCTGTATGAGCCCTATGATGTGCATGTCAATGACATCCGGGAGGTCTGGAAGTTCATTCATTACATCAGCAGCGAGATGCCCGAACCCAACCTGCCCGGCCGGCACCTGGCCGGGCAGATCCACCAGCTGCAGAAGGAGGTGGACACCATCAAGAAAAAGCTGGGATCGTCCGGAAACGGGCACCAGTGACCGATTCCGGATAATGGCGTGCAGCTTGCCACCCAGGCGGTAATTGCACAAATATCTGAAATTCATTTGGATGGTTTTCATGGTATAAAGTTTGATAACATGTTTGACATCCGTGCCGGGGCAGGCAATGGTTTGCCAGTGCATGGACCCCATTAATCTTGAATAATATGACCATGAAGTTCAGAACGATTGCTTGCGTGGCAATGGCCGTGTTGTCGGTCCATTGCCTTGTTTTTACCGGAAACGCCGAAGCCCAGGGATGGCCCCAGCTCAGGGGCAGCCTGCGTAACGGGGCCGCTCCCGATGGGGGACAGCCACTGGAGTGGCCCGAAGGGGGCGCCACGGTGTCATGGGTCCGGGAGATCGGATCCGGATTTTCCGAGTTGTTGGTGGATGGGAACCGCCTTTATACCCTGTTTGCAGAAAAGGTGGACAGCCTGACGGGCTGGGAGTATGTGGCCTCTTTCGATGCCCTTACCGGAGAAGAACTCTGGCGCACCCGCCTTGACAGCGTTTTCATTGACGTGGACGGCTGGGGCGACGGGCCCCGGTCCACCCCTGCCATGGACGAGGACCACCTGTATTGTTTTACCGGCTTCGGGAAACTGGCGAAGGTCTCCCGCGCAGACGGCACCCTGGTCTGGACCGTGGACTTTATGGAGCGTTTCAACAGCAAACTGCCGCGCTGGGGCTTCTCTTCCTCCCCCTTGTTGTCCGGCGGGCTGGTCCTGATGGAAGCCGGCGGGGACCAGGGCAGGGCCTTCGTGGGGATCGGTAAGGACAAGGGCGAGCTGGTCTGGTCGGCAGGCACCGGCGAGGCCATGTATTCATCCCCCATCCTGGTCGTGCTGGATGAAACCCCCCAGGTGGTGTTTGTCAACGGAAGGAACATGGTGTCCTACACCCCTCAGGGAGACAGCCTCTGGGCCCACACCATGCCCATTGGCAATCCCATGGCGTCTCCTTTGCTGGTGCCTCCTTCCAGGTTGTTTGCTTCTGCCAATAACGGTGCAGGCTCTTTCCTGATCGAACCGGGCAATCCCAGCCCGGCAGAACTGTTTACCTCTTCGGCCATGAAAAATGACTGGAGCTCCTCGGTCTACAGGGACGGATTCATTTACGGGTTCAACCTGGCCAGCCTGCAGTGCATCTCTGCCACGGACGGAACACGCGTGTGGGGACGGCGGGGATTCGGCAAAGGAAGCCTCATCCTGGTGGGTGACAAACTGCTGGTTCTTTCTGACAACGGGGTGCTGTCCATGGTGGAGGCCAGCCCGGAGGGCTTCCGGGAACTGGGTTCGGTGCATCCCATCGAAGGACGCTCCTGGACCGCCCCGTCCTATTCAGACGGACGGGTGTACGTGCGCAACCATACCCACATGGCCTGCATTGAGCTGAAGTAAGCCCGCATGATCAAGACCGGATTCACAAAACAAAAACTTTTGGGAACATGACACACAGGATCAAAATTTTCACTCCCCTGCTGTTCTTCTTCATTGCCCATGCATCCCTGGCCTCCGGGCCGGACGACATCATCGGACGTCATGTGGAAGCCATGGGAGGGCACGACAGCTGGCAGGCGGTCCGCTCGCTGACGCTGACCGGCACCATGGCCACATTCAGCGTGCGCCACGATTTCAAAACCGTCAAGACACAGGACGGAAAGTTTTACAACGAATTCAACATCGGACACCAACGCGTGATCGAAGGGCATGACGGAGCATGGTCCTGGACGATCGATCCCTGGCAGGGGTTCGATTTTCCCCGCAGGATCAATGCCGCAGAGGAGAATGTATTTGTCCAGAAAGCCACCATGGCCACACCCTTTTTTGACTACCAGGAAAAGGGGCACCGCGTGGAATACCTCGGGGAGGAGGAGCAGGACGGCCTGGCCCTCCATGTGCTGAAACTCATCCGGAACAATGGGCTGGAAGAAACCTGGTACCTGGATGCGGACACCTACCTTCCCTATAAAACCATTTCCCAGTGGATCGATTTTGCGACGCCCCTGCAGTCGGAGGCCTGGTACGAAGATTACCGGGAGGTGGACGGGGTGGTGATTCCGTTCTTCACCGAACGCGTTTTTGCCAACCGGCTGTGGGCCACGGAGGTGGAAGAGGCGGTGGTCAACGGACCGGTCGACCACAGCCTGTTTATTGCCCCGGCATGCCCCGGCATGCAGCGGCTGGCCTTTCTGGAGGGCTCCTGGCATGTGGAAGTCAGCGCCCCGAACCGGCAGGGTCAGTGGGTGACGATCGACCGGCGGCCGGCTTCCTTCGGGTGGGCGCCCCGGGATGTGATGCAGGGAGAGTTCATATACGGGGCAACCTTTCCCTCCCTGCACCGGCTTGGCTTCTCCTACCATCGCCGCGGTGAGGAGTACCAGCTTATGGTGTACAACGACTTTGCCTCCACCTGGGAGTTCCTGCAGGGCGGTTTCGAAGAGGACGTCCTGGTCCTGGAAAACACACACAGCACGGCAGGCGACAACAAGACCCCCATTCGCTATCTGCTGACCGTCAACGGTCCGGACGGGTTCCTTCTCGAGCGGGCACGCTCCGCCGACCAGGGAGAAACATGGACGGTGTTCGAGCGGCTGGCATTCAGCCGGCAGTAGCAGGCTGGATCAAAGATCCCTGATCAGCTGTTTAAAGATAAATGTCATATTGGGTTCGGCCATTTCCGCCACGTTCTGCACCTCGTCATGGGTGGTGGGCTTATCCATCTCTGATGGTTCGGTCAGGTTGGTGATGACGGAGATGCCAAAGCAGGTCATTCCCATATGGCGTGCCACGATCACCTCTGGAACGGTCGACATGCCGGTGGCGTCTGCTCCCAGGATCCGGAACATACGGTATTCGGCCGGGGTTTCCAGGGTGGGGCCCGGGCTGCCGATATAGACCCCTGACTGCACCTTGATCCGGTTGTCCGCGGCGATCCGTTTTGCCTTTCCGATCAGGCTCCTGCTGTAGGTCTCGCTCATCTCGGGGAAGCGGGTGCCCAGCTCTTCCAGGTTCGGGCCCCTCAGGGGGTTCTCCGGGAACATATTGATGTGGTCGCGGATGATCATCAGATCCCCTGCCTCGAAGGCCGGATTGAGCCCCCCCGCCGCATTGGACAGGAACAAGGTGTCCACCCCCAGCATCTTCATGACCCTTACCGGGAAGGTGACCTGCTGCATGGGATAGCCCTCATAGTAATGGAAGCGCCCCTGCATGGCCACCACAGGCTGGCCTTCCAGCCTGCCGAAAATCAGTTTGCCGGCATGTCCTTCCACCGTGGAAGTGAGAAAATGGGGGATGTCCTGGTAAGCAATGGCGTGCTCGATATCCATGGCCCTGACCAGTCCCCCGAGACCGCTGCCCAGGATGATGCCTGCCCTGGGTGCAAACCGGGTTTTTTCTTTCAGGAAGCCGGCGGTTTCTTTGATTTTTTCAATCATCGGATGGTTTTTTATTCGTTCGGGCTAAAATACCAAAAAAAACCGAAAACCTTTTCTGCTCCTGATTTGTTACTTTTGACAAAGCAGAGACGGGTCCGGCAATGCTTGCGGGCCTTAATGAACCATCCGACAATGCCAGTTTCCCTCCCCCAAACCGAACGCCGCCGGGCCGACCTGATCATCGAGAACGCCCTGGTCGTGACCATGGATGCGGATTTCCGCATCATCCCGGAAGGGGCTGTGGCCGTTGCAAACGGAGAGATCATCATGGTGGCCGATACCGAAGCGGTGCGCCGGGAGTTCAACGCTGTCCGGGTGATGGATGCCGGCAGGCAGGTCCTGATTCCGGGGCTGGTCAACGCCCACACCCATGCGCCCATGACCATCTTCCGCGGCTTTGCCGACGACATGCCCCTGAAGGAATGGCTGTATGAGCATATTTTTCCCGTGGAGTCTGCCTTCGTCACGGCCGAGAATGTCCGCCTGGGCACCCGGCTGGCCGTGGCTGAGATGATCCGCAGCGGCACCACCCTGTTCTATGACATGTATTATCATGCCCGGGAGGTGGCTTCCGTGGCCGATGAGGCAGGGATCAGGGCGGTGCTTACCGAGAGTTGCATCGATTTCCCCGCCCCCAACAACCCGACGCCCGGCCACTGCCTGGCAACTTCCGAGGAAATGATACAGGACTATCTAAGGCATCCGAGAATTTCCTTCGGAACCTCGGTGCATTCGGTGTATTCGGCCGCTCCGGAAGTGTACCGCAGGGCCAGGGACCTGGCCGGCCGCTACGGGGCTCCCTGGACCACCCACCTGGCCGAGACACGCTGGGAGTTCGACCTGATTATGGAAAAATACGGGGTGACGCCCACCCGCTATCTGGCCGACCTGGGCGTGCTGGACGACAGCCTGACGGCGGCCCACGCCGTCCACCTGACCCCGGCCGATATGGACCTGCTCGCAGAACACGGGGTGGGGGTGGCCCACAATCCCCAGTGCAACATGAAGCTGTCCAGTGGCAGGGCGCCCGTTCCGGAGCTGATTGCCCGGGGGGTGAGGGTCGGACTGGGAACCGATGGGGTGGCCAGCAACAACGACCTGGACCTGTTCGACGAGATGCGGTCCTGCGCCTTGCTGCACAAGCTGGAAACCGGCGATCCAACGGTCATGGATGCCCGTACTGTCCTGGAGGCCGCCACCCTGGGCGGGGCAAGCCTCATGGGCATGGAAGACAAGGTCGGCTCCCTGGAAGAAGGCAAGCGGGCGGACATGGTGCTGGTGGACCTGAAACGGCCGCATACCCATCCGATGTATAATGTGTATTCCCTCCTGGTATACAGCCTCAAGGGTTCCGACGTAGATACCGTGGTGGTGGACGGCCAGGTGCTCATGGAAAACAGAAAGCTGCTGACCATTGATGAGCAGGACCTGTTCGGGAGGGTGGAACAACTGGCCCGGCAGATCATGGTGCGCTGGCCCGGGCTGGAGTTGAAAAAGGCGCGGCAGATCCGCTGATCATTAAGTTTCTCAGGGATTCAGACGGCGCATGATGCGCGATTCCACGATGCGGCACAGCCCGTCGGGGGTGAAGCGCCGCCAGTCCATCTCCATGAAATCCCCGCCGAAGGCAATGTAGTAATCCAGGTTGGCCTGTTCAAATTCCCGGACCACGAAATCCCGGAAGTTCAGGGCCACGATCCATCCGTCCTCCAGCTCTTCAAACCATTCCTGATAGTAGCAGTCGTCCGAGGAGTGGAAATTGAGGACGTTTTCCCCGATCAGGATGAACTTGTTCAGCCCTTCCCGCAGCATGGGCTCGATGAGGTTCCTTTTCAGGTACATGATGTCGTTGTGGAGGCAGTCGTTCCATTCCCCGATCATCTCGATGATGCAGGTTCCCTCCTGGTAGCCGGCATACAAAACCTTGATAAAGAGGGTGGGGCTCCCGATGTCGTCCCACTGGGGATGGATCAGGAAATTGTAAATGGCATGGGTGAATTCGAATTCACTGTACTGCCTGCCAAAAAAAGGAGACCGCTCATCCTCCGAAGCGATGTAATGGTTTCTCCACGCGTAATGGGGTTCGATGTCGTGCATACAGGGGTCCGGGCTGTTCAGTATTCGATCCTGCCTTCCATTTCCAACCAGGCCTCGAAGGGACGGGCGGCGTGGCCGCAGTCGATCCGGCTCGAAAGGATGGCCCGCTGCTGGCTGGGGAGCCGCACCTGTTCATAGATGAAGGAGTCGTCGAATCCGGCCCTGGCAGCATCGGTGTTGTCGGCTGCGTAACAGATGCGGCTGATCCTGGCCCAGTAGATGGCGCTCAGGCACATGGGACAGGGTTCACAGCTGGTGTAGATGGTGGCCCCCTCGAGTTTGAAGGTTCCCAGGCGCTGGCAGGCATCCCTGATGGCCGCCACTTCGGCGTGGGCAGTCGGATCGTTCGAGCTGGTCACCCGGTTGACCCCCCGGCCGATGACCTCGCCATCAAGAACGATCAGCGCGCCGAACGGACCGCCCCGACCGCTGCGGACGTTGTCTGTGGCCATATCAATGGCCTGCTCGATGTATGACTTGTGCACTTGGCTCATTTGGCAGGGTTTGATTTTGAGGCAAATCTACAAAATAATTTTGTTTGCCGGGGTCGATGCCCCATGCAGTCCGGCGGAATTCCCCGGATTTGGTTATATTTGCCTGAAAGGCAAGGAATGCTGCACGGGAACCCTGTCATGGACAAGGACAATCTTCAGGTGCTGAAGGAGTTGCTTGATGCCAAAGCCTCTTTCTACAACCAGCCGTCTTTTATTGAGACGGACCCCATTGCCGTGCCCCACCTGTTCACCTCCAAGGCAGACAAGGAAGTGTCCGGATTTCTCGTGGCCAACATTGCCTGGGGCAACAGGCAGTCCATCCTGAACAGCGGGATGCGGCTCATGAAACTGATGGACTACCGCCCGGCAGCCTTCATCCTGGGTTTCTCAGAGAAAGACCTGTTTCCGTTCAAAGGATTTGTGCACAGGACCTTCAACGAGTTTGACCTCTTGTGTTTCCTGTACTCATTGCGGAATATCTATGAGCATTACGGCGGACTCGAAGCAGTCATCTGCAAAGGGGCCGGACCCGCGCGGGACCTCAGGCAGGGGATCATCCATCTGCATAAGGTATTTTTCGAGGTCAACCACCTGGAGCGCACCCGCAAGCACCTGGCCAATCCCGCCACGGGCTCGGCAGCCAAACGGATCAATATGTTCCTGCGTTGGATGGTCCGGCACGACGAAAACGGGGTCGACCTGGGCATCTGGAAGCAATTCAGGGCGTCGGATCTGTTCTGTCCCCTGGATGTTCATTCCGGCAGGGTGGCCAGGCAACTCGGCTTGCTGGGACGCCCGCAGAACGACTGGAAGGCTGTGGAGGAGCTGACGCAGGTGCTTCGCCTGCTGGACCCGGCAGATCCCGTGCGCTATGACTACGCCCTTTTCGGCATGGGGGTGTACGAAAAAGGCAGGTTCTGACCGGATTGCTTATTTTTGCAAAAACTTCCCCCATGCGCATCGACATCCTTACCCTCTTCCCGGACATGTTCCAGGGACCTTTTTCGCATTCCATCATCAAGCGGGCCATCCACAAAGGCCTTGCCGAGATCTGCCTGCACGACATCCGCCACTGGGCGGTGGACAAACACCGCCGGGTGGATGATTATCCTTTCGGGGGCGGGGCGGGCATGGTGATGATGGTGGAGCCGATTGAGCGCTGTATCAGGGAACTGTCCGGACAGCGCCGCTATGATGAGGTCATTTTCATGACCCCCGACGGGGGGCTTTTCGACCAGCCCGCGGCGAACCGGCTCTCGACCCTCGAAAACCTGTTGATCCTTTGCGGGCACTACAAAGGCATTGATGAGCGCATCCGCGAGCACCTGGTCACCATGGAGGTTTCCGTCGGCGATTATGTCCTCTCGGGGGGGGAACTGCCGGCTGCCCTGCTGACCGATGCCGTGGTCCGCCTGCTGCCGGGGGTGCTCGGTGATGAAACCTCCGCCCTGTCGGATTCTTTCCAGGACGGATTGCTTTCACCCCCGGTGTATACGCGCCCGGCCGACTACAAGGGGTGGAAGGTGCCGGAAGTCCTGCTCTCGGGGCACGACCGCCGCATGCCGGGACTGCTGGAGGGAGGGGAGTGAGGCCGGCGGCAGGGCGGCCCTCATTTTTTTGCTGATTGTGAAAGAATTTCCCCCACCCCGTTTCATAGTTCGAAATATTTCCCTAACTTTGCACTCCATTTTCAGCATTATCCAGAATTCTAAATAGTGTACCGATGAACCAGATGGAGATCATGAACTATGTGCATGGCCTGGCCGAGAGGAAGGAATGGCCTGCATTCACGGCCGGGGACAATGTCACCGTTCACTATAAGATCCGGGAAGGCAACAAGGAACGCATCCAGCCCTTCCAGGGTGTGGTGATCCAGCGTCGCGGCCAGGGAGCCACCGAGACCTTCACGGTACGGAAAATTTCAGGCAACATCGGGGTGGAGCGCATCTTTCCGGTCAATTCCCCCTTTATTGACAAAATCGTGCTCAACCGCCGCGGAGTGGTCCGCCGTGCACGCATTTTCTACCTGCGCAAGCTGCGTGGCAAAAAAGCCCGCATCAAGGAAAAGCGTCTGTAAGCACCCTGTTGTATTCCATTCCCACACAAGCCCTTCTTCATTAAGGGCTTTTTTTTTAATTTCGCAGGCAAAGGCTCCGTAATCGGCCTGCCCGTCCGACGAAACCCCTAAAACAAAACCCATGAAGCAGATCATTGAATGCGTACCCAACTTCAGCGAAGGAAGAGACCTGGCGGTCATTGAAAAAATTACCGGCGAGATCGAGGCCGTCGAAGGCGTGAAGCTGCTGGATGTCGACCCGGGTAAGGCCACCAACCGGACCGTGGTGACCTTTGTCGGCACCCCGGATGAGGTGGTGGAAGCGGCCTTTCGCGCCGTGAAAAAGGCTTCGGAGCTGATCGACATGAGCAAGCACAAAGGGGAGCATCCGCGCATGGGCGCCACCGACGTATGCCCCCTGGTGCCGGTGGCCAACATTTCCATGGAAGAAGTGGTGGAACACGCACGCCGGCTGGCCGAAAGGATCGGGACCGAGCTGGGCATCCCGGTGTATTGTTACGAAAACGCGGCCCTCAGGCCGGCACGCAGGAACCTGGCCAATTGCCGCAAGGGGGAATACGAGGGACTGCCCGACAGGCTGAAGAGCCAGGAATGGGCCCCCGACTTCGGTCCGGCCACCTTCCAGCCCAAATGGGGGGCGACTGCCGTCGGGGCCAGGGACTTTCTGGTGGCTTACAACATCAACCTGAACACCACCTCCACCCGGCGTGCCAATGCCATCGCCTTCGATGTCAGGGAGCGGGGGCGTGTCAAAAGGGAAGGCAATCCCATCACCGGCAAGATCGTGAAAGACGAGATAGGAGATCCCGTATACATACCGGGCAGCCTTAAAGAGGTGAAGGCCATCGGATGGTTCATCGAGGAATACGGGGTGGCCCAGATATCCATGAACCTGACCAACATCCGCATCACGCCCATCCACGTGGCCTTCGATGAGGTGTGCCGCAAGGCGGAAGCCCGCGGGGTGCGGGTCACCGGGTCGGAGCTCGTGGGACTGGTGCCCCTGCAAGCCATGCTCGAGGCAGGCAAGTATTTCCTGGCCAGGCAACAGCGGAGCCTTGGGGTGTCGGATGGGGAACTCATCAAGATCGCGGTGAAATCCATGGGACTGGACGAACTCAAGCCCTTCCGGCCGGAAGAAAAGATCATAGAGTACATGATGTCGGATGCCGGCGAAAAAAAGCTGGCCGGCCTGAGTGTGGAGGGTTTCGCAGACGAGACAGCCAGTGAATCGCCGGCTCCGGGCGGGGGCTCCGTATCCGCCGCCGTAGGCGCCCTGGGTGTCTCCCTGGCCACCATGGTGGCCAACCTTTCCTCCCATAAGCGGGGCTGGGATGACCGCTGGGAGGAATTCAGCAAATGGGCCGAAAAGGGGCAGGCCATTAAAAAGGAGCTGTTGTACCTGGTCGACGAGGATACCCGTGCCTTCAACCGCATCATGTCGGCCTTCGGCATGCCCAAGGGAAGTCCGGAGGAAAAGGCGGCCCGCCACCAGGCCATTCAGGATGCCACCCGCTATGCCATTGAGATCCCGTTCCAGGTGATGCTCAAGGCGTTCGAGTCGATGGAGGTGATCGAGGCCATGGTCGACAAGGGCAACCCCACTTCAGTAACCGATGCCGGAGTCGGTGCCCTCTGCGCACGCACCGCCGTCATGGGAGCCTACCTCAATGTGAAGGTCAATTCGGCCGACCTGGAAGACAAGGCCTGGGTGGAAGAAGTGTTGCAGGACGGGGCTGAGATCGTGGAGGCCGCCGTGAAGAATGAGAAGGCCATTTTAAAGCTGCTGGAAAGCAGGCTGAACAAGGCTTAGCCGGTCACCCGGCAACCAAAACCCGCCCACCCATGCATGACATCGTTCGCCCCGTCCTGGTGGCCGACAAGGACCGGTGCCAGACCAACATCCGCCGGATGAAGGAAAAGGCTGCCGGCGCCGGCGCGCTGCTGCGTCCCCACTTCAAGACACACCAGTCGGTGACGGTGGGCCGGTGGTTCCGGGAGGCGGGGGTCGACCGCATCACGGTTTCCTCCGTCGGCATGGCGGAGCAGTTTGCCGGCGATGGCTGGGACGACATCCTCATCGCTTTTCCCGTCAATTTTCGTGAACTCCGGCAGATCAATGAGCTGGCCTCCAGGGTCCGCCTTGGCTTGCTGGTGTCCTGTCAGGAATCGGCCTTTCTGTTGCCCGGCAATGTGAAACACCCGGCCGATGTCTGGCTCAAGATCGATGTGGGCACCCACCGGACCGGCTTCGATCCCGACGATCTGCCCGGCTTTCGGCAGTCCCTCGGACGATTGCTTGCCGATCCCAACCTGCGGGTCAGGGGGCTGCTGGCCCATGCAGGCCATACCTATCAGGCAGCATCCCGGGAAGACATCCTGACCATCCTGGCCGGGGGCATGGGGCTGCTGAGGGACCTGCGACGGGCCTGTTCCGACCTGGTGCCGGACCTGTCCCTGTCCTGGGGCGATACGCCTTCATGCAGCGCCGGAAACGACTTCGGGGGGGCAGCGGAGCTGCGCCCCGGCAACTTTGTCTATTATGATACGATGCAGCTGGAACTGGGGGTCTGCCGGCCCGAAGACCTGGCATTGACGGTGGCGGCCCCGGTGGTGGCCCTGCATCCGCAGCGGGAGGAGGTCGTCGTCTATGCCGGTGCGGTGCACCTTTCGAAGGAGGCGGGCCGTTGCCGGGAGGGCAGGGTCCATTACGGCAGGGTGGTGTTTTACGGGGAGGACGGACGCATGCATTGGCCGGAAGAGGCCTTGTATGTCAGGCGCGTATCTCAGGAGCACGGCATCGTTCACCTGCCCGGCAGTTGGATGAAGTCCCTGACCTGCGGAGACCTCCTGGGGATCGTGCCGGTGCATGCCTGCCTGGCAGCCGACCTGGTTCGCGGGCTGCGGGTGGTCTGAGTCTTTGTGAGAAGGCTTGGGATCCCGGAACTTTTGTTGTCCCGTGCATCCCCCGGTCAGGATGGAAAAAAACTATTGGAAAAGCCATGCAAAATTAGTTTATTTGTCGCAGTGTAATCATTTTCTGACCACGGGCTCAAGGGCCTTTCATAACATGTACCTAACAACCTGGTAATGGAATCTCAGAGTTTACCCGGGCTCTTCGAGGAGAGCGTGAGGAAGTTTCCCGACAATGTGCTTCTTTGGGAAAAACGGCATAGCGAGTACAGGGGCAGCACCTACAGGGAGGTCTACGAAAGGGTTGTCCGAATGGCCGCAGGACTTCTGGAGACCGGGCTGGAAAAGGGAGACCGCGTCGGGCTGATCTCGGAAGGGAGGAACGACTGGGTTGCCGGGGAACTGGCCGTATTGTACTGCGGGGGAATCAGTGTGCCGCTGTCTGTCAAGATCGAGGAACCGGCCGATCTGATGTTCAGGCTGGCCCACTCTGCCTGCAAGGCAGTCATGGTTTCCGGAAACCACCAGCATAAGGTCCTTGCCCTGGCCAACCAGTTGCCGGAGCTGGAATTTGTGATGCTGCTGGATGAGCCCGGCACGGACGGACGCCCCCCGCTGGAAGAAATCCAGAAGGGGGTCACCGCCCGGCTGCTGAGCGTGAATACCATCCTTGAACGCGGTGAGGTGTTTCTGGAACGCAAGCCCGGCACCCTGGAGGCCGTCAAAGAGGGGCTCAAACCATCCGATTATGCAAATATTTGCTACACATCGGGAACAACCGCCGACCCCAAGGGCATCATCCTGACCCACCAAAACTACCTGAGGAATGTGCAGCAGGCCTCGGCCATTTTCGAGGTGCCTGCCTATTACACCTCCCTGCACATCCTTCCGTGGGACCATTCCTTTGCCCATACCGTGGGTATCTATTCCCTGATCCTCAACGGAGCAAGCCTGGCTTCCCTGAAGGTGGGCAAGACCGCCAACGAAACCCTTAAAAACATCCCGGTATGCATCCGTGAGGTCAGGCCCTATTTCCTGCTCAGCGTGCCGGCCCTGGCCAAAAATTTCCGGAACAACATTGAAAGGGGGGTCGGGGAAAAAGGACCGGTTGCCAAATCCCTGTTCAGGGCGGGCCTTAAGGTGGCCTATGCCTACAACCAGGAAGGCCATAACCGCGGCAAGGGCTTCCGCCGGCTTCTCAAACCGCTGGTCAGCCTGTTCGACAGGCTGCTTTTCAGAAAGGTGCGGGCCAATTTCGGCGGCCGCCTGCGGTTTTTCGTGGGAGGCGGGGCGCTTTTGGATATCGAACTGCAACGTTTCTTCTATGCCATTGGGCTTCCCATGTACCAGGGTTACGGACTCACCGAGGCCGCCCCGGTCATCTCGTCCAATACGCCCGACTTTCACAAGCTGGGTTCGTCGGGCAAGGTGGTGCCCCTGCTGGATCTGAAAATATGCTCGGACGACGGCAGGGAGCTGCCCATCGGACAGCAGGGGGAGATCGTGGTGCGGGGTGAAAACGTCATGGCCGGTTACTGGCAAAACCCCAGGGCCACGGAAGAGACGATCCGCAACGGCTGGCTGTATACAGGCGACCTGGGCTACCTGGATGCAGACGGTTACCTGTATGTGCTGGGCCGCAGCAAAAGCCTGCTGATCGGAGGCGACGGAGAAAAGTACAGCCCGGAAGGCATTGAGGAGGCCATTGTGGAAAAATCGGAATACTTTGACCAGGTCATGCTCTACAACAATCAAAACCCATATACCGTCGGCCTGATGGTGGTCAACAAATCGGCCGTCAGGGAGTTTTTGCGCCGCAACCACCTGGATGCTTCCGGCGCGAAGGGCCAGGAGGCTGTCATTGCCCAGCTTGTAAGGGAAATAGACCGTTTCATGCCCGGTGGAGAGTTCTCCGGACAGTTTCCACCCCGCTGGCTGCCGGCGGCGGCCCTGTTTTTAACGGAGGGGTTTACCGAACAGAACCGTTTGATGAACAGCACCATGAAGATTGTCCGCCCCGCCGTGACCGACCATTACAAGGAGGGCCTGGAATTCCTGTACACCCCGGCGGGCAAAGACTTGTACAACGAAAGAAACAGGCAGTCGGTGGCCTCCATCCAATAAGCCCAACGGCTTGCTTTACTGCAAATCATGAGCCTTCACGAATCGGTCCGGCGGTTGTCCATGAAGGACTTCCAATACGACCTGCCACCGGATAGGATCGCTCCCTACCCTTTGCCGGAGCGGGACCGCTCCCGTCTGCTGGTTTTCCGGGATGGGCTTGCAAGGACGGCGGCTTTTTCCGGCCTGCCTGATTTTCTGGACCCGGGCGACTTGCTTGTGCTGAATAAAACCAGGGTGGTTCAGGCCCGGCTGGTGTTTTATAAGGCCAGCGGTGCGCGCATTGAGGTCTTTTGCCTGCATCCCCATGCCCCGGAAAGCGATGTGCAGCTGGCCCTGGGCCTGCCCTCTCCGGTCACCTGGGAATGCCTGGTGGGAAATGCAAAAAAATGGCGGGAGGGCAGGCTGGAACTCCGCCATGAGGCCTCCGGGCTGGTCCTGCAGGCAGAATTGTGCAGCAGGGCAGGTGAAGGGCACCTGATCCACTTCTCATGGACCCCTCCCGGACTCGGGTTCGGGCAGGTCCTTGAACTGGCGGGCCTCACGCCCCTGCCTCCTTACATCCGGCGGGCCGCAGAACCATCCGACAAAAAGACCTACCAGACCGTGTACGCCCGGGAGGAGGGTTCGGTGGCGGCCCCGACGGCCGGGCTGCATTTCACGCCTGCCCTTTTCCGGGAACTGGAGGAAAAGGGCATCCGGCACCGGTTCCTTACCCTGCACGTGGGGGCCGGGACCTTTAAACCGGTGAGCTCCCCCCGGATCGGCGGACACCAGATGCACCAGGAGCAGTTCATGGTGGAGCGCTCCCTGCTGGATGCGCTGCTGGAACGCAGCGGCAGGCTGGTGGCCGTGGGCACCACCAGCATGCGCACCCTGGAAAGCCTTTACTGGATCGGATGCAAGATCCTGCAGGGGCACCGTCCTCCGGTCGGGGATGTCCTGCTAGAACAATGGTTCCCCTACCAATGGAATGGTCCCCTGCCATCCTCCAGGCAATGCCTGCAGGCGGTGGCAGACTATATGGACCGTCAGGAAGCCGTTGCACTGCAGGGAGAAACCGCCCTGATCATCGTGCCGGGCTACCGCTTTCAGCTGACAGACGCCCTGGTCACCAACTTCCATCAGCCGGGAAGCACCCTGTTGCTGTTGGTGGCCGCTTTTGCCGGACCGGGATGGAAGGCGGCCTACCGCCATGCCCTGGATCATGGGTACCGCTTTTTAAGTTATGGGGACGGCAGTTTGTTTTTCAGGCAGGATGACTTCCGGCCGGATGTTTAATTCTCATGGGGAAAGACGTGGATATATTTGGTGAGGCGTTCAGGGATTTTATGGCCGGGAGGGTGGATGCCTTCATCGGGGTGGCCATCGACCGCACCAGGCAGGACGACCTGCCGGTGGCTTATTTTTTCCGGGAGTACGGGCACATGCCCGAATGGGAAAGGCTGGTCATGGACCGTTGCCGGGGCCGGGTTCTGGATGCCGGGGCCGGGGCGGGCGCCCATGCTTTGGAACTGCAGAAGCGCGGGCTGGAGGTCACGGCCATCGATACCTCCCCGGGTGCGGTGCAGGTCATCAAACAACGCGGCATCGAAAAGGCGTATTGCGAGGATTTTTTCCGGTTTGGGCAAAGCGGGTTCGACAACATCCTGTTTCTGATGAACGGGATCGGGATGGCCGGCAACCTGGACCGCCTTCCTTCCCTCTTGCACCGGGCACGGGGCATGCTCCAGCCCGGAGGGGAGGTCTTCCTGGAATCGACCGATCTGATTTATATGTACGAGCAGGAGGACGGTTCCTTTCTCATTCCGGCCGGCCGGCACTATTACGGAGAGGTGTCGTATCGCCTGACATACAAGGAAAAGAAGGCAGCTGCGTTCCCCTGGTTGTTTGTGGATCCGGACAATCTGATGCAGGCCGCCTCCCAGACAGGTTTTGATACGGAGATTCTCTGGACGGGAAAAAGCCGCAATTATATTGCCCGGCTTTTCTGACGCCCCGGGGTTTCTAAAAAAGCTGGATGAAGACCGCCACGGCGATCAGCAGGTCGGTGGCCAGCACGACCACTACATTCATGCCCATGGCGGGAACCAGGCGCTCCATCTCGGATCCGTAACGGATGGCCGTGATGCTTGCCTTGATGGCCAGGGGCAGGGGGATCAGGGCCAGGAAAATCCAGGGGCTCGACAGGCCAAGCAACGGCAGGGCCAGGATGATGCCGAAAGCACACAACATGCCGGTGGCGTAAATCCAGGCCGCCGTCCTTCTCCCGAACTGGATGACCAGGTGGCGGCGCCCACCTGCCTTGTCCGCCTCTGTATCCGGGAACTCATTGAGAAGCAGCAGCAAGGCAGTTAAAATCCCTGGCGGGATGGCCATGAGCCAGACCTCCGGCGGGACGATGCCTGTGAATGGCTGCCCGGGCCGTGCGTTCATGGCGATGAATGTGCCGATGACCACGAGAGATCCCAGGGTCAGGCCTGCAAACAACTCGCCCAGAAGGAGTCTGGAGAGCAGCGGGGTGTAGTATACAATGGCGAAGGCTCCCAATAGCGAGATCATGGCAACGGACCAGTGGGATACGATGCTGAAGTAGACGCCTATGGCGGCGGCCAGCAGGAGGGAGAACAGGGATGCCAAACGCACACTTCGGGAGCTGGTGCGTCCGCCCACCATCATTTTGCTGCCCCCGCTGAAAGGGGTCTGCCGGGTGCTGAAGTCAATGCGCGTCCGGTAGTCGGAGTATTCGTTGAACAGGTTCACCGACACATGGGCGGATACCGTTCCGACCAGGATCAGCAGGGCATGAAAATAGTTAAAGCCTGTTCCTTGACCGTACAGGGCGGTGTATGCCAGCCCGATGGCCACCAGAAATACGGCCAGCAACAGGAAGTTGGCCCGGGTCTGGGCGAGCCATACTTGGGTTTTTGTCAGGTTTTCCATGGGGTGTGCATAAGGAGATGGATCTGTTTGCTGAATTGCAAAGAAAAGGTTTATTTTGCCTTTCCTGCCATGGGATCATAAAATTCCGAACGCATTGATTAACTATTTTGACAGACAAATTGTTCAAAGCGGGGATGGTTCCTGTACCCTGTACCTGCCTGGCCTGAACGAACACTACCACAGTGTGCACGGGGCCCTGCAGGAATCCCTGCATGTCTATATCCGTCATGGATTCCTTGTCAGGGCCGCAAGGGGTCAGCCCCTGCGGGTGCTGGAGGTCGGCCTGGGCACGGGACTTAACTGCCTGCTGACCTTTTTGTTTTCCAGGGAAATGGATGTCACGGTCCATTACGAGGCCCTGGAGCCATTTCCCCTGAGCCCGGAGGAGCATGCCGGCTTGCATCACCCGGAGCGGCTTCAGGCCTGGCTTGAAGAAACCGGCCGGGGTGGGCCCGGCCTGGCGGTCCTTCGCCGGTGGCAGGGGCGTATCCTGGAAGGCCCGTGGGAGAAGGTTTTCGGTCTTGAAGGGAATTTTTCCCTGCTGAAGCGCCGGGAGCGGGTCGAGGAAGCCGCCTTCACAGAGGGGGCTTTTGACCTGGTGTACTTCGATGCCTTCGGACCACAGGCCCAGCCGGAACCCTGGCAGCAGGCCGTGTTCGACAAGATGTTCCATTGTCTTTCTCCCGGCGGGGTGCTGGTCACCTACTCGGCAAAAGGCGTGGTGAAGCGGGCCTTGAGGGCCAGCGGCTTTTCGCTGGAACATCCCCCTGGGCCGCCCGGCAAGCGCGAAATAAGCAGGGGCAGGAAGGAGTGGGGGGGCTTTAGCCAACAGCCAACAGCCAAATGAAGGAAAAGCAAAGGGAACGGTTTGTGGTCCGCGTGTACGGGCTGGCCGTGCATGACAACTGCCTGCTGGTCAGCGACGAGTTTTGGTTCGGGACCCCGATGACCAAATTGCCCGGGGGCGGGCTGGAGTTCGGGGAGGGACTCATTGACTGTCTGAAGAGGGAATGCCTTGAGGAATTCGGGCAGGAGGTGCGGGTGCAGTCACACTTTTACACGACGGATTATTTCCAGCCCGCCCGGTTTCTGCCGAACAGGCAGCTGATCAGCGTCTATTACCTTATGCAGGTTCCCGATCCCGGCGCCATCCTGACATCCCCTGCTCCGGATGCCACGGCGACAGCCAAAGGCCCGGATGCCATGCATGAAGACGGCTTGGGATCACAACACCCGCAGGAAGGAATCCTGGGTTTTCGCTGGATCGGACTGGACGCGCTGCGCCCGGACGACATGACCCTGCCTGTGGACCGGAAAGTGGTGGAAATGCTGCTGGAAAGAAAGAAAGTGGGGGAGGAAGGATTCGAACCTCCGAAGGCTTAGCCAACAGATTTACAGTCTGCCCCATTTGACCGCTCTGGAACTCCCCCTGTTTATTAGATAGTGGGACGTGCTGGAATCGAACCAGCGACCTCATGCCTGTCAAGCATGCGCTCTGAACCAACTGAGCTAACGCCCCGGTATCAATGAACGTATCCCCGGCCTGCCGTTCCTGAAAAGGATGCCGCCCTGCTTTGGGGAGAGCAAAAATAATAAAAAATCAGGAATACAAACCAAGAAATAAAGAAATTGCCCGGGGAAGGATTCACCCGCCGTGCCGGACCATGATTACAGGGGGATGTTCCCGTGTTTCTTGGGCGGGCTGCTTTCCCGTTTGTTCTCCGTCATCTCCAGGGCCTGGATCAGCTTCAGCCGCGTCTGTGCCGGCCGGATCACCTCATCTATGTAGCCGAGGCCTGCTGCCTTGTATGGGGTGCAGAATGTTTCGCGGTAATCCGTTACCGCCTGCTGGCGTTCTTTTTCATTGAGTTTGTTGCGGTACAGGATGCTGACGGCCCCCTCAGGCCCCATCACAGCAATTTCAGCGCCCGGATAACTGTAATTGATGTCCCCGCCCAGGTGCTTGCTCGACATGACACAATAGGCCCCTCCGTAAGCCTTGCGGGTGATCAGCGTGATCTTGGGGACGGTGGCTTCCGCATAGGCATAGATCAGTTTGGCACCATGCTTGATGATGCCCCCGAACTCCTGCCCGGTGCCGGGAAGGAAGCCCGGCACGTCCGCCAGGGTGACCAGGGGGATGTTGAAGGAATCGCAAAACCGCACAAAGCGCGCTGCTTTGAGCGAGGCGTCGATGTCGAGCACCCCCGCCAGCATGGCCGGCTGGTTGGCGACGAAACCGACCGCCTTGCCATTGAGGCGTCCGAAGCCCGTGATGATGTTCTGCGCATAATGGGGCTGTACCTCGAAAAAATTGTGGTCATCCACCACGCTGTGGATGATCTCCTGGATGTCGTAGGGTTTGTTGGGGTCGGACGGGACCAGGTCCTGCAGCCGCTCATCTTCCCGGTGGGCCGAATCGGTGCAGGGCCTGACCGGCGGATCCTCCATGTTGTTGGAAGGAAGAAAGCCAAGCAGTTCCCGGATCATCATCATGGCCTGCTCGTCGTCTTCGGCCCGGAAGTGGGCCACCCCGCTGCGGGCGTTGTGGGTCATGGCCCCGCCCAGCTCCTCCTTGGTGACCTCTTCGTGGGTGACTGTCCGGATGACATCGGGTCCCGTGACAAACATATAGCTGGTCTTTTTGGTCATGAAGATAAAATCTGTCAGGGCCGGGGAATAAACGGCACCCCCGGCACAGGGGCCCAGGATGGCCGAGATCTGCGGAACGACCCCGGAGGCCAGTACGTTGCGGTAGAAAATATCGGCGTATCCGGCCAGGCTCTCGACCCCTTCCTGTATGCGCGCGCCGCCGCTGTCGTTCAACCCGATGAGCGGGGCCCCCATTTTCATGGCCAGGTCCTGCACCTTGACGATCTTGTCGGCATTGGCCCGGCTGAGGGACCCTCCGAACACACTGAAGTCCTGCGCAAAAACATAGACCAGGCGGCCGTCGATCTTGCCGTAGCCTGTCACGATGCCGTCTCCCAGGTATTTTTGCTTTTCCATGCCGAAGTCGGAGGAGCGGTGCACCACGAATTTATCCAGTTCCACGAAGGTCTGCGGGTCGAGCAGCTGGTCAATGCGTTCCCTGGCCGTTTTCCGGCCCGACTCCTGAATCTTCGCCATCCTCTCGGGGCCACCCCCCGCTTCGGCCCGGCGGTGCTTTTCTTCCAGCTCCCTGTATTTGTCTGCTTGTGTCATGTGCTTGGCTCTTTGGTTGTTATTCCTGGAGGTAATCGATGGCCACCAGCGACTGCCGGGCATCCACCGTCTGGCCTTCCTCAACGGCCACCTCTCTGACCGTGCCGGACCTGCCGGCCTTGAACTCGCTTTCCATTTTCATGGCAGAGAGGATGACAACCGTTTGTCCTGCCTCCACCGTGTCCCCCTCCCGGACAAGCACACGGACCACCTTGCCGGGTATGGGCGCCCGGATGATGCTTTCCCCTTCTTCCTCCTGTCCTTTCCGGCGGTTGGCCAGGTATTTGGCCTCGGCATCGATGATGTCCACTTCGAACGTCCGGGTGTTGGTGTTCACATGGAATCGGCGTGGCCCTTCCCTTTCGATCAGTTCGATATTGTAACTTTTGTTGTTGTGGAGGATGGACAGTTTGCCGGCCCCCACCTGTTGCACATCCAGCCGGTACTCCCTGCCGTCGACCAAAACGAGCAGTTGCTCCTGTTTGCGGCTGAGCAGCTCCACGATGGCGGTTCGCTGGTTGATCCTGACTTCGTATGGCATGCGTCGGATATTAAAGTTTCAGTACGCTTCTGACCCGGCTGTAGTCCTTCCAGTTGTTTTTCAGGGCGGTCATTTCCCGGGGACTGGCTCTCTCCATCTTCTGAAGGTATTCCAGGAAGGCGGCAATGATGACCATGTCCTCGCAGTCGTTGTTGCACGGATCTTCGCCCATCAGGAAATCCAGGTTCTGTTCGATGAAATGGGTCGTGTAATCGCCCGCGGTGAAGGGCCGGGCCTGCATGATGCGTTCCAGGAAACGGAGGTTGTTCTTCACCCCCGTGATCTTGAATTCCTGAAGAGCCCGGCGGGTTCTTTCGATGGCCTCCTGCCGGTCTCTTCCCCAGACAATGAGTTTGGCGATCAGGGGATCGTAATGGATCGGGATCTCGGACCCTTCATAGATGGATCCGTCCACGCGCACGCCCACGCCGTAAGGGATGGCGATGTGGCTCACCCGCCCGGGTGCCGGCATGAACTGGTTGTCAGGATCTTCCGCATACACCCTGCATTCAATGGCATGGCCGTCCTGCCGCAGCGATTCCTGGGTCAGGCGGAGCGGCAGCCCGTTGGCAATATGGATCTGTTCCTTGACCAGGTCGACACCCAGGACCCTTTCGGTGATGGGGTGCTCGACCTGGAGGCGGGTGTTCATTTCCAGAAAGTAGTAGTTGAGGTCCTTGTCCACGATGAACTCAATGGTTCCCGCTCCCTCATAGTCGACGGCCCGGGCGGCGGCCACGGCATGCTTGCCCATCTCCTGCCGCTTTTCCGGTGTGAGGATGGGGGAGGGGGTTTCCTCCACGATCTTCTGGTGCCGCCGCTGCACAGAGCATTCCCTTTCAAAAAGATGGATCACGTTGCCGTGCCGGTCGGCCAGTATCTGGTACTCGATGTGGTGTGGTGACTCGATGTATTTTTCGATGAATACCGAGTCATCGCCAAATGCGGCCCTTGCTTCGGAACGGGCCGCCCTCAGCGCGCTGCGTATCGCTTCCTCCTTCCTGACCAGCCTCATGCCCTTGCCGCCCCCGCCGGCCGAAGCCTTGATCATCACCGGCAGGCCGATGTCACGGATCACCTGCATGGCTTCCGCTTCACTGCCGATTTGTCCGGGTGTTCCGGGAACGACCGGCACCCCGGCCTCCATCATGGTCTGCCGGGCGGTAATCTTGTCCCCCATTTTGGCGATGGCAAATGGGGACGGCCCGATAAACTGCAGTCCTTCGGCGGCACAGCGCCGGGAGAATTCGGCATTTTCTGACAAAAAACCATAGCCGGGGTGGATTGCCTGGGCCCCGCTCTCCCGGGCCACCCGGAGGATGGCCTCCAGGTTGAGGTAGGATTCGGCAGATGGCGGGGGCCCGATGCGATAGGCCTCATCAGCATACAACACGTGCATGGCCTTGCGGTCGGCATCGGAATAGACCGCCACGGTTTCAATACCCATCTCACGAAGAGACCGGATGATCCGCACGGCGATCTCTCCACGGTTGGCTATCAGGACTTTTTTGATCATGGTCGGACAGGGTTGGTTACACCCGGGGGTGCCTTTGCCGGGCAAGGCTGCCGTCCGGACTTGCCAATTTGTCATTACATTTGCTTTGGCAAGGGATTTGATTAAGGCAGCCATTCAAGTATATACATACAACCAAGTTAATACATTTGTTCAAATATTTTATGCCATGATGGAAATTTCCCAGGATCAGTTTGAGCAGGAACTGCGACAACACAAGAACCTTGTTCTCGATTTTTATTCCACCGAATGCCCCCCCTGTGAGGCCCTTGCCCCGAAATTTGAATCCCTTGCCGGTTTGTATGGTGAGGACATCCGTTTTGTGAAAATGTTTCGGCAGGGAAACCGGGAACTGGCTGAAAAGCTTGGGGTAAAATCTTCTCCCACCCTGTTGTTCTTCCAGGATGGCCGGCAGGTGGGAGCGACACTCAGTGGAGGCATCCGCCGCTCAGACATCATGCGAAACCTGGACGGCATGCTGCCGGCCGACAGGGTGGCCGCCATCAGGGCCCGGATCAGGCCGGTGGTGACCGATACGGAGGCGCTCATCCTCGGGGCGGGTCCGGGCGGCCTGGCTGCCGCCATTTACCTGGCCCAGGCCAAGGTCGACACCCTGCTGGTGGATCCGATGCTGCCCGGCGGGCAGGTATCCACCACCCATCAGGTGAGCAATTATCCGGGTTTTGTGGAGCCCCAGCCAGGTTTTATGCTGGCCCATTTCATGTCGGAGCAGGCCAGGAAGGCAGGTGCCCGGATGAAGGTGGCCGTGGAGATCAGCCGGGTGGATCTGAAGAATAAGGAAGTCCTGGTAGACGGTTTTGAAACCATTCGCGCCAAAAAACTGATTCTTGCCACGGGGGCCTCCCCGCGTTTCCTGAACGTGGAGGGAGAACGCGAACTCTACGGCAAGGGAATCTCCTACTGTGCCACCTGCGACGCCAAGTATTATCACGACAAGGAGGTGGTCATCATCGGGGGGGGCAACACCGCCGTGGAAGAGTCCGAATTCATCTCCAAGTTCGCCTCACGAATCACCATGGTGCAGCAGCTGCCGCAGCTGACGGCCAACAAAACGGCCTGCGACAAGGCCTTTGCCGATCCGAAGATCCACATCCTTTTTGAACACGAGCCAAGGGGGTTTTACAGGGAAGGGGACCGCGTGCGTGTGGCGGTGGAGGACCTCCGCACGGGGGAAGTCAAACAATTGCTCACCGACGGGGTGTTTGTGTTTGTGGGCATGAAGCCCAACCTGGACCTGGTCACCGACCCCCTGGATAAGGATGCCTGGGGCTATATCAAGACAGATGATGAGATGCGCACCAGCCTGCCGGATGTCTTCGCCGTAGGGGATGTGACCAGCAAAAAGGTCCGGCAGATCACCACGGCCGTGGCCGACGGCACGATCGCATCCATCGCGGTGGCCAGGGAACTGGACTAGGGGCTAGCCGTTGTGGTAGGACTCTCCCCTCCACAGGGTCAGGGCCCTGTACAATTGTTCCAGGAAAAACAGCCTGACCATCTGGTGGGAAAAGGTCATCCTGGAGAGGGAGATCTGGTAACCGGCCGCCTCCCTGACGGGGTCGGAGAAGCCCCAGGCCCCGCCCACCACGAACACCAGGTTGCGCGTGGAGCGGTTCATCTGCTGCTGGATGAAACGGGAAAACCCCACGGAGTCATATTGTTTGCCGTGTTCGTCGAGCAGGACCTTCACGTCGGCGCCCTCCATATGCTTCAGCAGCAAGGCCCCCTCCAGTTCCCGGACCGCCTCCGGTTTCAGGCCGGACCACTTCCTGGGGGCGGCCGGCTCCTTCAGTTCGAAGGGCAGGTAGTGCCGGATGCGGCTGCTGTAGAGCGACAGGCCCTCTTTCAGGTAGGGGGCTTCGGTTTGCCCCATGCACAGTAGGGTGATGTTCATGGTTGGCGGCTTCGTTTTTATTTTCAAAAATAATTGAATATTTTTGGCTTTGGGTCGGTTTTGGTTTGATTTTTGATCCTCGCATCTGGTTAATGCATTGGGAAATGGTCCGTTTTTTATGGGTCCTTTTATTGGGAACTTTCTCCCTCGGACTGGTTCAGCCGACCGGGGAGCTGACCACCGAGGTCACCCGGGCCCTTGAACAAGGGAGTGCCAGGGGCCTGTCCAGGCATTTCGGACAGAACGTGGACCTTTACCTGCCCGACAGCGAAGGCACTTTCAGCCGTTCGCAGGGAGAAATCATCCTGAGGGATTTCTTTTCCAAAAACACCCCCGCCTCTTTTTCGGTCGACCGCCAGGGGCCTGCCCGGGACGGATCCATTTTTGTGATCGGCTCCCTGAAAACGACCGAAGGCGGCACCTTCCGGACCTACTTTTTATTAAAGAAGGTCTCCGATACCTTCTACCTCCACCATATTCAGATGGAGGCGCGTTAAGTTAGCCCCTTTCTTGTTTATTCCCTCTTTTGCCGTATTTTTATGGGTTGTAACCCAAAACCCGGTTGTTGGTCATGACCCTGGAGATTGGTATCATGCTCGCTGTGTTGGCAGGTGCGGTGGTATTATTTGCCACGGAGCGCTTTCCTGTCGACGTGGTGGCAATAATTGCCATGTCCATCCTTGTGGTTACAGGGGTCATCACCCCAGAGCAAGGGGTTTCCGGTTTCAGCAATTCAGCGACCATCACTGTGGCGGCGATGTTTATCCTGAGCGCCGCCTTGTTTAAATCCGGTGCGGTGGTCGCGCTTGGCAACCAGATGGCCAGGCTCTTTAAATTTAACTTCTGGGTCGGGATAACGGCAACCATGGTCGTTGTAGGGGCTATTTCCGCCTTCATCAATAACACCCCGGTCGTGGCCATATTCATCCCCATTCTGGTGGGGGCTGCCGCCAAGTCCAATCTCAGCGTGTCCAAAATGCTGATTCCATTATCCTTTGCCTCCATGTTCGGGGGCGTATGTACCCTGATCGGGACCTCCACAAATATCCTGGTCAGCAGCATTGCTGCTGACAATGGCCTTGCCCCGTTTTCCATGTTTGAGATGACACGCATGGGGCTGATCTTTTTCGGGGCGGGCCTGGCCTATATGCTGCTGTTTGGCATTCACCTGATCCCTCAAAGAAGCATGGGAGACGGCCTCATCCAGAAATTCGGCATGGGCGACTACCTTACCGAGATCGTGTTGCTGAAAACGGCCCCTTCAGTGGGTAAATCCATCAGGAATTCGCCCCTGGTCAAGCAACTGGAGATCGATATCCTGGAGGTAAACAAGGGGGGGCAATATTTTATCAACCCTGCAGAGGACCTGGTGCTGGAAGAAGGAGACATTCTCAAGGTCCGGTGCAATGTCGAAAAAATAAAAACCCTCAAAGAACGGCAGGGGATCGCTCTGAAAAGCGATCTGAAGTTCCGGTCCGATCTTGAGGAAGGGCCGGTTTTGGAGCTGTCTGGCAAAATGATCCTGGTCGAAGCCGTCATTGCAACCAACAGCATCTTTGAAGGAAAAACCGTAAAGCAGATTGGTTTCCGTCAGCGCTTCGGGGCCACGGTGCTTGCCATCCGGCACCGCGGAGAATTGATGCGGGAAAAAGTCGCCAA
>Ga0334900_1000221_pt1 | contig 94997 bp, 78 predicted proteins | sample GraSluR3_MG_2_FD_207231 | JGI IMG/M metagenome (GOLD analysis project Ga0334900, IMG submission 207231) | Sludge microbial communities from methane-producing bioreactor in Wageningen University, Netherlands - Granular Sludge_31_08-R3 | ecosystem: Engineered > Bioreactor > Anaerobic >... | reverse complement strand
CCTTATGATTGCTCTCTATATTGGTGATGACCCATTCATCTCCAAAATCGAGCAACAAATTGAAAAAATCTTTTGTGAAATTCATACCCCAAAATTAAAAATTTCCACTATATTTGCAGTAGAGCCAATATTATTAAGTGAACAGTAACTTTTAAACCATAGAAACGTCTTACATTTGTATAAACTTTAAAGGGTTAAAATATGAATCGGAAAACAATTATTATAGCAAGTTTGCTAATTGTTGCTACTGTGTCAGTTGCATGTGTAATCACCGGCTTTAATGACGATGAAAAAACTATTACCGAAACCAGAAATCCCGGTAATTTTCACGGTATTGATGCAGACTCAGGGTTTGATGTATTTTTGTATCAGGATGGAAAAAACGAAGTTATACTTGAAGCCGATAGTAGTTTAATAGAGCATATTGAGACAAAAGTAAAAAATGGCGTTTTGCAGATTAGGTTAAATAAATCTTTTGCAAAAATTAAAAAACTGAGTGTTCATGTTCATTTTGATGAAATTAATATAATTAAGGCTAGTGGCGGGTCTGATGTGGTAAGTAAAACAATTTTAAAACAAGATAAACTCGAAATAAACGCCTCAGGGGGTGCTGATGTTGATGTTCAGGTTGATGCAAATACAATTGTTGCAGGTGTGAGCGGTGGTGCCGATTTGGATATATCCGGAACAAGTAATAAGCTAAATATTAACGCAAGTGGCGGCAGTGATGTGAAGGCTTATAAGCTTAAATCATTAAATGCTTTAGTAAATGCAAGTGGTGGATGCGATGTTGAGGTGTTTGCAACTCAGCAGTTAGATATAGATGCTTCAGGTGCTTCAGATGTTGTTTTTTGCGGTAATCCATCTGTTGTAAATATTAATAAGTCGGGAGCTTCAGATGTGAAAAGGAGAATGAATGACTAAGGCGCCGAATTTTAATTTTTTTAGTCAGGGCTTCACTTGAAGTGAAACCCTGACTAAACCTTAAACCCTGACTAAACCTTAACTTGAAAAGTTTATCATGCTGATATCTTTAGCAATCTTAATTCTCCTTATTATTGAATCAATAATCGTATTGTAAAGCAATTCTTGAGAAACAAAATCTTCAATACCGAAGTCTATATTTGGGTTGTCGTTTACTTCTACAACATAAACTTTTCCGTCAACTACTTTCATATCCACACCGTACAAACCATCTCCCATAAGCGATGAGGCTTTAATTGCAGTTTTTATAACATTTTCGGGAACTTCCTCAATTGGTAATGTTTCTGATTGTCCTTCAATTTCACCTTCAGTACTCATCCAGTTGTAAATTTGCCAATGACCTTTGCTCATAAAGTATTTGCATGCAAACAAGGGTTTATTGTCGATAACTCCAATCCTCCAATCAAATTCTGAGTAAAGATATTTTTGGCAGATTAGCATATCGCTTGTTTTAAATAAGTGTTTTATGGCTTCTATTGCTTGTTGTTTAGTTTCTGCTTTAGTAACTCCCAACGAGAATGCACTATCAGGTTGCTTTAAAACTAGCGGGAATTGCATTGAATCAAGATCTGAGGTTCTGAAAAAGTTTTTTGTGAGTACTGTTGTTTCAGGTGTTAAAACTTTGTGTTTTCTAAAGGTTTCGTTTTGAAATATTTTGTTCGAGCAGCGTAAAATAGACCAAGGATCGTCTATTACAACTAAGCCTTCGGAATATGCCAGTCTCGATATTTCGTATGTATGATCGTTTACATTTGTCGTTTCGCGAATAAATAGGGCGTCAAATTCATTTATTTTATCAATATCGGTTTTAGTGATAAATTCAAGATACATACCCTTTTTGTTTGCAGCCTGTTTAAATTTTTGTAAAGCGTTGTTGCACGAGGGTGGATTGGTTTCGTTAGGGTTTACTAGTATTGCCAAATCGTATTTAAAGTTCGTAAGCTTCGATCTTCTGAATTTTTTCTTGTCGAAATATTGTTTAGCATATATATACAAAAGTTCAATTTCCTCTTCGGGAATTTTTGAAAAGGGTAAGACTCTTATATCTTTAATTAGCCATGTACCTTTATTAGTAAAATCAACTTTAAAAAGCGGTGCATCAAAGAGCTTATGAATTTTACCTGCCAATGTATTAAAGCCTTTTTGAGGAGTTTTTCCGAAATATATTTTTAGTGAAAAAGTATCTGAACTTACTTTTTTTAGAGAATTATCGATGTGTTCTTGAATATCGTAAGATGCCGATTTTATTACATTACTAATCCTGAAATCCCTAATTGTTGTAATATTTGGAATTACCCGTTGCCCACGTGCAGATGCCAACAAAGAAATATAATATCCATACGATTGATATTTATAAGAGCTACATAAATTAAATATTCTAAACGATGTGCTATTCTGATAAACAGGGTTTTTAATGTACTCTTTTACTGATATTATTTTGGCATTAATATCATTTTGAGTCCACTTATACGGATGGTTAATTACTATTATATTGGTTGATTTATGTGTAAAAACTGATTCGAAAAGTTTTAATTCCATTCTTACGGCATCTTTACCCTTATCGTAAAAATCCTTTTTAGTTTTTACTATTTCGAAACCTCTCTTTTTATACCATGCTATTAATGGCGAATTGTTGGCATCGGCTTCGAGTACAATTCGTTCTGTTTGAACTTTTTTTGCATGATTTAATACAAATTTTAGCATTGCATCGCCAATTCCTTTATTCTGATATTCCGGTAAAACAGCAATACTGTATATTCTAATCGACTTGTTGAAATGCCATAATGTTATTGAACCAGTTTTGTCATTTGGTTTTTGGCTTGATTCAGCAAAATAAACATTCTGAGTTTTGCTTTTAACTGCTCTCTTAATATTTGCTTTAGAGTTTCGTTGGAATTCGGGGAAGCATTTGTTTTCAATATAAATTAAAGCTTCTATATCATTTGCAGAAGCTTTTTTTATTTTTATTTTCATTTTTTGTTCTGCTTTAGCTGATTAAGGTTTTTTCAGGTTCAATATGTATAATTAAAAAATAGAAAAAAAACTCTCGCAAATTTAATGCGAGAGTTTCTTATTTCAAATAGCAATAAGTTTTATTTCTTAGGAATATTCTTAAGTGTTTCAACTAGGAAAATCCAGAATTTTTCAACTGATTCGATATGTACTTTTTCGTCGGGAGAGTGGGGAAAACGAATAGTAGGCCCAAACGAAATCATATCCCAATGCGGATAACCACTTCCAAGAATTCCACATTCAAGTCCTGCATGAATAGCTTTAATTTCGGGGATTTTCCCAAATCTTTTGTTATAAACTTCTTGCATAGTTTTAAGAATTGCAGAGTTCATATTTGGTTTCCAGCCCGGATATGCACCTTCGAATTTAACTTCTGCACCGATTAAGTCGAAAATTGTACCAATTTTGTACATTGTACCTTCTTTAGCAGAATCTACTGAAGAGCGTGTAAGGTTGTTTACAATAAATTCTCCGTTTTTAATAATCACACGTGCAAGGTTATTACTTGTTTCAACCAATCCTTTCATACTATCACTCATTCTTTCAACACCGTGTGGGCAGGCAAATACAGCTTTAATCATTTTTTTCATTACTTCTTTTTCTGCTACTTTTGCAGGAAGTTCTGTTTCTTTTGCGAAAAACGATAAGCCTGGTTCTGTTCCTGAAAACTCAGCTTTAAAAATATTGTTAAATTTAGCTACTTCGGCTTCAAATTTACTTGCTTCTGCAGCAGGTACAGTAATTATTGAAAATGCTTCGCGAGGAATTGCATTTCTTAAGCTTCCACCATCAACTTCTGCTACATATATATCAAAATGATACAAACAATGGTTTAAAAAACGAGCGGTAAGTTTATTGCTATTTGCTCTTCCTAGTGGGATGTCCATTCCGGAGTGTCCTCCTTTTAAGCCTGTAATTGAAAGCTTGTAAGCTTTATGATTTTTAGGAGTATCAACTTCGGTGTATTTCATAAAAACATTTACATCAACACCGCCTGCGCAACCAACATAGAGTTCGCCTTCGTCTTCTGAATCCATGTTTATAAGAATGTCGCCTTTTAAAACATCAGGTTTTAATTCTTCGGCTCCGGTCATTCCTGTTTCTTCATCTATTGTAAATAGTGCTTCAATAGGTCCGTGTTGCAAATCTTTTGATTCGAGTACAGCCATTGCCGCAGCTACACCCATACCATTGTCGGCTCCTAAGGTTGTTCCATTTGCTGTTACCCATTCACCATCAACATAGGCTTCTATAGGGTCTTTTTCAAAATCATGTGCTTTATCAGAATTTTTTTGAGGTACCATGTCAATATGTCCCTGTAATACAACGCCTTTTCTGTCTTCCATGCCTGGTGTAGCAGGTTTACGTATAATTACATTGCCTATATGATCAACTATGGTCTCAAGGCCTAAATCTTCGCCGAATTTTTTTAAAAATTCTACAGCTTTTTCTTCTTTTTTCGAAGGACGAGGTATTTGTGTTAGACTATAAAAATGTTTCCACAATGCCTCTGGTTTTAATTTTAGTAATTCGCTCATAATTTATTATTTATTTATTAGTTTATGATTTTTAAAAGACTATAAAGGTAAATATTTTTAGCAGAGATTAAAAGAGATTAATTTTATTTTAACATTTATGACAGAATTATTCTTTGGTATGATTTTGGCAAATAGCTTCAATCTGTTTTAGAAAATTTAGTTTCTTTGCCAATAAACTTTTTATATGAGGATATTATTAGTATTATTTAGTTCGGTTATTATTTCCTTACAGCTTAACGCACAAAACAATTCTGAAGAGAGTATTAAATGGTTAGATATAAATGAGGCAATTGAGTTACAAAAAACACAACCCAAGCTAATTTTAATTGATATGTACACCGATTGGTGTGGTTGGTGTAAAAAAATGGATGCAACTTCTTTTAGTCATCCTGGGATTGCAATGTACATAAATAAGAATTTTTATCCCGTAAAATTTGATTGTGAATCACGTGATACAGTATTTTATAAAGACTCAACTTTTATTAATAGTGGACCTATAACAACCGATAGGCGTAAGCCTCCGCATGATTTGGCAAAATATCTATTAAACGGAAGACTATCTTATCCAAGTTTAGTTTTTATTGATGAGGAATTTAATCATTATCCTGTTGCAGGTTTCCGTGATGTACCTCAAATTGAGCCTCTATTAGTTTATTTTGCCGAAAAAGCTTTTAAAACAGCAAATTATCAGGAGTATGAAGAAAATTTTATTAAAACATTTAGACCTGTTAGAGATTCTGTTTATCCCGAATTGCAGGGAAAGGTTGAATGGATAAGCTTTGATGATTTACAATCAGTTTTCGAAAAAGAACCAAGAAAGATATTATTACACATTTATCATTATCAAACACGAGGAAGTCAGATGATGACTGCTACATCTTTTACTAATCCGGTTATTGCCGATTTTATAAATGAGAATTATTACGCATTACGTCTAGATGTTTTAAGTCAGGATTCTATTTCGTTTCTTGGTCGCGATTTTGGTAATCAAAACCTATCTCAGTCTTATCCTCACGATTTAGCCATTGCTTTGCTACAACCAACAATTTCGATGCCTGCAACAATTTTTCTTGACGAAAGTTTTACACTAATATATGCCCTAAGAGGTTATGCTACACCCAAATTATTAGAGCTATATCTTGCTTTTATCAATAAGAATCTTTATAAAAATGGTAACAATGCATGGGTAGAATTCGTTAATTCTTTTAGTAGTAAAATTCAATAAATAATTTTCCTCCTAAACCCTAAACCCTAAACCCTAAACCCTAAACCCTAAATCCTAAACCCTAAACCCTAAACCCTAAACCCTAAATCCTAAACCCTAAACCCTAAACCCTAAACCCTAAACCCTAAACCCTAAACCCTAAACCCTAAACCCTAACTCCTGCATCCTAACTCCTGTTAAACCTCTTCGCAAATTTCAATGCTTTCAATTAAGTCTCCTTGTTGAATTAAGTCAATTACTTCTACGCCTTCAATTACTTTTCCAAAACAAGTATGTTGTCTGTCAAGATGGGATGTGTTATTTCTGCTGTGGCAAATGAAAAACTGAGAACCGCCTGTGTTTCTACCGGCATGAGCCATAGAAAGTACACCTCTGTCGTGATATTGACGGGAACCATCAAGTTCGCAATCGATTGAGTATCCGGGACCTCCGGTGCCAACTTTGCTACTGCGCATGTCTTTTGAGTATGGACAACCTCCTTGTATTACAAAATCTGGAATTACTCTATGAAATCGTAGTCCGTTATAAAAACCTTCATTTGCCAATTTTTCGAAGTCTAATACTGTATTTGGGGCATCGTCTTCGTAAAGCTCTGCCTTCATAACTCCTTTAGCGGTTTTAATATTTGCTATTTTCATTTTATAAATGTTTTAAGTTGTATTAAGTTTTAAAATTGAAATTAATCTCTAATTATTTGTTCCAATCTGCATATATAAATTCACAACCTTTGTAAGATTCGTCAATTTTGATGTAAGTTTTTTCAACTCGATCTTTAATCCACTTTTTTACTGTTTTTTGCTGTTCCAAATTAAGGGCATATTCATAAAGTTCCTGATAATCTTCTTCTATTGTTGCCAAATGTTCTGTTACTTTTTGATCTATTTTTATAATTTTAACAACAGTTTTGCCCTGTTGGTCAGTAGTAACAAATGGGTTTGATATTTCTCCTTCTTGAAGTTTTTTAATTATTCTGTTGGTGGGTACATCTAACATATCGGGAGTAAATTTGCCGCTACCAGTATATGGATTCATAATTTTGCCGTTATTTTGGCTTGTCTCTTCGTCGTCGCTGTAAAGTTCAGCAGCATCTTCAAAACTAACTGAGTCGGATAGTATTTTTTCACGTATTTTTGATAATTCGTTTTTTAAACTATCAATAGCCATTTGATCGGTTTCAGGAACAATCAAGATATGACGTATATTTACCATTTCGCCTTTACGCTCAATCAATTGAATAATGTGGTATCCAAAATCTGTTTTTACTATTCGTGAAACATCTTCGGTATTTGTAAGACTAAAAGCAACAGCTGAAAATTCAGGTACAAGATCGGTTCTGCTTACAAAGCCCAGTTCACCACCTTTACTCGCCGAACCAGGATCTTGTGAATACAGTATTGCCATTGTGCTAAACTTTTCACCATTGATGATTCGGTCTCTAATCTCTTCTAATTTAGATATACAATTGTTTTTTTCTTGTTCGCTAATTCCGGGAATTTTTACAATTTGACTTAATTCATAACTTTCTTCAATTATTGGTATGCTGTCAGGATGTAAATCCTCATAATACGATTTTACTTCTGAAGGAGTAATTTCAACATCTTCGGTAAGTTTTGCTTGCATTCGTTGAGTGAGTAATTGGTCTTTTATAATACTTCTGAATTCCTCTTTAATTTGTACTATAGATTTACCGTAATATTCTTCAAGCTTTTGTTCGCTTCCTACTTGATTTATAAAAACACTTAATCTTCTGTTTAATTCTGATTCTACCTCTTTGTTACCAACTTCGATGCTGTCTTTTTGGGCTTGAATTAGCAATAGTTTCTGAAACAACAAATCTTCCAATATTTCGCATTTTAAATCAACACTTGTACCATAATATCCTTGGCTAATCATCTGAATATACTGATTTTCGATGTCAGACTTAAGTATGGGTTGATTCCCTACAATTGCGACAATCTGATCAATTACTTCTTGCGAGTGTATTAATTGAATTGGGAAAAATAATGTAATACAGAATATACTTATTAAAATCTTTTTTTTCATTAATGTTTATATTATTAATAGTTTATAACGAGTGAACCATCGTTTTTAGCATGTGAATATAAATTTTGACGATAGATATTCATTGATTCGTTTTTTCGTTTATGTAAAATAATCTCACGCAGGCTTGGTATTAGTATGTCTATGGGTGTATGTTCGCCGCTTTCTATATAATCATCTACTATTAATAAATAACGTGTTACGTCGTCGAAACATTCATAATAATTATTTTGTATAAGGCTTTCGTTTGTAATATCTTTAATGCATGGGATTATTTTTTTAAGTTCGCTTACTCTTATCCATTCATCTATGATATGAACTTTACGACCTGTGCCTTTACAAAATTCGATTAACCTGTCAAGATTTGATAGTGGTGTGGTTTTAACCATATCTCTTTCTACGTAATAACCGATTACCTGAGAACTCATAGTAAGATAGTGAACTTTTACAACAGGTTCGTTTAATATATAATTGTCAAGATATTTATTATAATATTCTTCAATCTCTTGCATTTCAACTACTGTATCGGTTAATTCGGCAATTAATTGTTTACTGAATTCAAAAACATATAATTCTTTACGATACTTTTTAACTTTTTCATGAATTTCACTTGTGTCTTGCAGCTTTTTACAGGATTCCATGTATAAGAGCTGCTCATCAATCCATGAGCGTATAATTTGCTCCGCCATTATTGCACTGTCTTCACTGCTAATTGCTGAAGGAAGTGTTTTTTGTAAATCATTTTTTGTAAATTTAGAATTACCTATTGTTACTAATACTTCATTTGAAAGCTTATCCGTATCTTTACAAGAATGGAATATGGTAAGAATAATTATCAAACTTAATCCAAGATATTTTAATAATCCCTTTTTCATTCTGCTATGCTTTCAAGTACATCTTGGTTAATTGTAATTTTATATTTGCTACGTAATTCTTCGATCCATTCTTTTTCTAATTGATTTTGATAATCAGCAGTTACAATTCCTCTAGCTTCTGATAGAGTTTTAATGCAAGGAGGAATAAGTTTTACCGTTGTAATTTGATTATCTTTTGCAATTACTTGATATTTTTTGCTGGAATTATTTGATTTAAATTGATTAATAATTTTGTCAATTTCATTATCTTGTCCGGGTAAAAACATTTCATCTTGTGAAACAACAACAGCACTACTATCAGTAGAATTAAACTTTTTGTTAATCCATTCCCAACTTCTTTCTTTCTTTAGTTTTTTTTCAAGTTTTGATGCAGTTTTAGGGTCTTCTGTTTTGTAAGTTGTTATGCTGTATCTAGTATCCCAACGGTATTTGTCTTTGTTCTGATTATAGAATTTTTCTAGTCCAATAGTATCAGCAATTGCTTTAGACCATACTTTTTGATCGGTAAGTTCAAATAAGAGAATTCCATCATGATACTCTTTCATTAAATATTTAAACTGTGGATATTTTTCTTCTAGTTGTTCTTTTTCATATTCAACAATTTGTCTATCGAAATAATTATCGAAAGATTGATTAATGAATGAATTAATTGCGAATTTAGTCTGTTTTCGATTTCGAGAATCGAGGAATTCAGCAAAGTCCGCTTGTGTAAATGTTTTATCGGCGAAACTAAATAGTACTTCATTAAGTTTTAAAGCTTCGTTGGCATCCCACGTTCCATTAAAAATTGAATCGGTAACTAGGGTATAGAATGGTTCTAATGCTTTTGTATTAATTTGAGCATTATATTCTTTTTTCAGGTTTTCTATTACTGTTTTTCTGCTTTTAGAGGCTCTTGCACTATTGGATATTCGTGTTTTTAGGCTTGGTTTTAATTCTTCAAAGCTTTTAATTTCTTCTTTTTCGAGTAGTTTAATTATATGATATCCATAAGATGTTTCTAATACTTCTGAGATTTCACCTACTTTATCTATTTCAAAAACAGCATCTTCAAAAACGCGTATCATTTTGCCACCAACTTCTATCCAACCTAAAACGCCATCGGTTTGTGCACTTCTTCTGTCTTCACTATATTCTCTAGCTAAAGCCCCAAAGTCTTCACCGGCTTCAATTCTTTTTTGTATTTCTTCCAGTTTATCTTCAAGCATTTTATGTTGTTCTGGAGTAATTTGGTGTGGTTTGGTTAACATTATGTGTGCTACTTTATGTCGTCCTTTTGCAGGGCGTTTGTTATTAACTTTTAATATATGGTAGCCATATTGGGTACGAACAGGTTTCGAGAAATGACCTATTTCTGTTTCATACATAGCAGTTTCGAATGGATATACTAATCCAAAGACTTTTTGCCATCCTAAATTTCCATTATTGAATTTTACCGATTCATCTTCACTCATTTCGATAGCTACAGTTTCAAAATCTTCGCCATTTTGCAGTCTTTCGTAAACTTTATTAATCTTATCCCATGCTTGCAAAGTGTCTTGATAACTTGCGTTGGGGTCAATATTTACCAATATATGACTTACATTTATGTCATATTTCATTCTTTCGTATGCTTCTTTTATTAATTCTTCTTCAACACTTTTATCCGACAAATAGGGTTGTGCTAGTTGATGTCTATAACTTGCAAGTTCGTTTTTGAAGTCTTGTGTAGTGTCTATCCCAAGATTTTGAGCTTCAATTACTTTCAGTTTAAAATTGATAAATAAATCCATATAGTTCTCTAATGCTTCCAACTTCATGGCATTATCATCGGTATTATTTTTTTGATAAATGTGCAAAAACTCTTTAACACTAATTTTGTTGTCATCAATTTCTAGAATAATACGGTCTTGTGCATTTAGATTACTAAAAGCAAACAGTACAATCAGTAGTATTAAAATTCTGTTTTTTTTCATAATAATATAATTTTTATTAGTTATCTCTTGAATAATTTGGTGCTTCACGAGTAATAGTAATATCGTGGGGGTGGCTTTCTATTATTCCTGAGTTTGTTACCCTTACAAATTTAGCATCGTTTCTCAATGTTTCAATGTTTTTTGCACCACAATAACCCATACCTGCTCTTAAGCCCCCAATATGTTGGTAAATAACCTCATTAAGTGTGCCTTTATACGGTACTCTAGCCGATATTCCTTCGGGTACCAATTTTTTAATGTCGTCTTCCATATCTTGAAAATATCTGTCTTTTGAGCCTTTTTGCATAGCTTCTATAGAACCCATTCCACGATATGATTTAAACTTACGTCCATTGTAAATTATTGTTTCGCCTGGAGATTCTTCTGTTCCCGCAAATAGGCTACCTGCCATAACGCAATGTGCACCGGCAGCAATAGCTTTTACTATATCTCCCGAATACCTTATTCCTCCATCGGCTATTATGGGAATATCTGTACCATTTAAAGCTTTTGAAACGGAAAAAATAGCTGAAAGCTGTGGCACCCCAACTCCGGCAATTACTCTTGTAGTGCAAATTGAGCCTGGTCCAATTCCAACTTTAACACCATCTGCTCCATGTTTAACTAATTCTTTGGCAGCATCTCCGGTTGCAATATTGCCAACAACAATATCAATATCTGGAAAAAGTTTTCGAGCTTCTTTCAATATTCTAATAACATTAGCTGAATGTCCGTGAGCTGTATCAATAACTAATGCGTCGCAATGTGCACTCACCAATGATTCCATACGTTCAATAGTATTGGCGGCAATGCCTACGGCAGCAGCTACTCTTAATCTTCCGTGTTTGTCTTTACAAGAATGTGGACTGTCGGCAGCTTTTGTAATGTCTTTGTAAGTAATTAATCCAACTAATCTGTATTCTTTATCAACTACCGGTAGTTTTTCAATTCTATGTTCTTGTAATATGTCTTTTGCTTCTTCTAAACTTATATTCTGATTGCTTGTAATAAGATTATGGCTAGTCATTATGCTACTTACAGGAGTACTCTCGTTCTTATGGAATCTTAAATCACGATTTGTAACAATACCTTTTAACACATTGTTTTGATCAACTACAGGGATTCCTCCTATATGATACTCTTCCATGAGCTTTAACACATCACCAACTTTGGCACTTTCATGTATAGTAATAGGGTCATAAATCATTGCATTCTCGGCTCTTTTAACTTTCATTACTTGACGAGTTTGCTCATCAATTGACATGTTTTTATGAATAACACCGATGCCTCCTTCGCGAGCAATAGCTATACCCATTGCCGATTCGGTTACTGTATCCATGGCAGCCGAAACAATCGGAGTATTAATTATTATATTACGCGAAAATTTGCTGCTAATATTTACAGTTGATGGAATAACTTCGCTATAGGCTGGTATTAAAAGCAAATCGTCGAAAGTTAAACCTTCTGAAACAATCCTATCTGATAGATATGACATAGCTCTAAAATTTTATTATCTTAAAAATTAAGCGAAAATACTAAAAAATGTTGTTGTAGCATGAGAAGGAATTGTAAATTTGTAAAAAAACTTATTATTGTATCTAAGTGAGCGAATTTAGAAACATATTAACAAAATACTGGGGCTATAATCAATTCAGACCTTTGCAAGAGGATATTATTAAATCGGTTGCTCAGGGTAAAGATACTCTCGGACTTATGCCTACTGGTGGAGGTAAGTCTATCACGTTTCAGGTTTATTCACTCTCGCGCAATGGAGTTTGTTTGGTTGTTACACCGCTGATCGCTCTAATGAAAGATCAGGTTCAAAATCTTAAAAAAAGAAAAATTAAAGCAGCTGCTATTTATAGTGGTATGAGCAAAGATGAGATTGATGTTGCTTTTACTAACGTTGTAAATGGCGATTATAAGTTTTTATATTTATCTCCAGAAAGATTGCAAACAGAATATTTTAAAAGCCGATTACATTTACTTAATGTTAACTTAATTGCTGTTGACGAAGCCCATTGTATCTCCCAGTGGGGATACGATTTTAGACCATCGTATAGGGCTATTGCCGAGATACGTGACAGATTACCCGAAATTCCTGTCTTAGCACTTACCGCAACAGCTACACCTGAAGTTGTTGATGATATACAACAACAATTGCACTTTATTGAAAAAAATGTATTCTCTAAAAGTTTCGAAAGAAAAAATTTAACATATTCAGTAATAAATACCGAAAACAAACTAAAACATTTATTTAAAATTGTAACTAACAATACAGGCACCGGAATCGTTTATGCCAGAAATAGAAAAGCTACACGTGAAATTGCTCTTACGCTAAAAAAGTATAAGCTTTCGGCAGATTATTATAACGCAGGTTTAGACCCTGAACTTAGAACATACAAGCAAGCCGAATGGCAAAAAGGATCTATAAGGATTATGGTTTGTACAAATGCTTTTGGAATGGGGATAGATAAACCAGATGTAAGATTTGTTGTTCATATGGATTTACCTGATTCTATCGAAGAATATTTTCAGGAAGCCGGCAGAGCAGGAAGAGATGAAAAAGATGCTAAAGCCATTTTACTTTTTAATAATACCGACAATATTAAAGCAAACCAGCGTATTGTAAGATCTTTTCCGGATATAGATAAAGTTAAAATTGTATATCAAAATTTGGCAGATTATTTTCAAATTCCATTAGAAACTGGCTTACACGAAAGTTTTGAATTCGAAATATTTGATTTCGCCAAACGATATCATCTAGATGTACTCTCAATATTTAATTCGCTAAAACTTTTGCAAACCGAAGGATATATTGAATATAACGATGCCGTGTATAATCCTTCAAGAATAATTTTTGTGCCGAAAAGAGACGAATTATATAAATTTCAGGTGTCGAATAGAAATTTAGACCCTTTTATTAAATTGCTTTTACGAAATTATACAGGAGTGTTTACCGATTTTGTGAATATTAGCGAAGAAGGTATAGCCCGTAAAGCCGGAACAAATGTTGAAAATATTATCAGTTATTTAAAATTCCTTAGTAAACAAGGAATTATTAAATACATTCCGAGAAAAACAAAACCTGTAATCGTTTATTTAAAAGAAAGGTGTAAATCAGAAGACTTGTATTTTAATATTAAAGAATATAATGAACGAAAATTACGCTACGAAGGCAGACTTAGAGCTATGCTTAAATATGCACAAGGTACTACAAAGTGCCGAAGTCAGCAATTGCTTTCCTATTTTGGACAAAACGAAGCAAGCCGATGTGGTAAATGTGATATTTGTATGCGTAGAAATGAGCTTTCGCTTAGTAAGTACGAATTTGATTTGATACATAAAAAGCTTAAAGAAATTTTATCAGAAAAAGATGTTTATTTAAATGATGCAATAGCTTTAATCGAATACGAAGAAAATAAAATAGTTAAAGTAATTCAATGGCTTTTTGAGAATAATAAAATTGTAACCAATAAAGAGAATAAGCTGCAATGGAATAGTAATTAATAATAAATCCCTGCTCCGGGACCAAGTGGCAACCCAATTATTACCCATGCAATTAAAAGTAATGTCCACAAAACAAATAAGACAACAGAGTAAGGTAGCATAGTGCTGATAAGAGTTCCAATACCTGCATTTTTATCATATTTTTCAAAATAAACTATTATTAGAGCAAAGAAGCTCATCATTGGCGAAATGATATTAGTAACCGAATCTCCAATTCTAAATACTGTTTGAGATAATTCAGGTGAATATCCTAAAAGCATGAACATCGGGATAAAAACAGGACCAAGAATTGCCCACTTTGCCGAAGCCGACCCCATAAACATATTAATAAAGCCTGACAAAATTATAAATAATATTAGTAATGGAATTAATCCAATATTCATGTTTTGAAGTGCAGTTGCCCCATTAATAGCTATGATAAGACCTAAATTGCTCCATTTAAAATATGCAACAAATTGGGCTGCAAAAAACACAAGAACCATAAAAGCTGCCAGAGTTTTAAAACTATCGACCATCCCTTTTACTACATCAGCATCTGACTTAAATTTACGTGTTATAAAACCATAAACAATACCCATAGTGGCTGCAATAATAAAGAGAAAAGCAATAAACCCTTTTAAGATTGGTGAATGTAAAATTGAATTATCAGGAGAACGTAAAAAACCATGGTTAGGTATTATCCCTGCAAGCAGGACTATTATCCATGCAAGAACAACTCCAATAACAGCCCATAAAGCTTGTCTTTCTCTTTTCGATAATTGTTCGATAGGCTCCGGTTTTACATTGCCATTATATTTCCCGAGTCTAGGTTCTACAAACCTTTCGGTTACCCATGTTGCTGCAATTGCTACTATAAAAGTAGAGGCTATCATAAAATATAAATTTGCGGTTGGTAAAACATAATATGTAGGGTCAAGAATATGTGCCGATTCTGTTGAAAGACCTGCTAATAATGGGTCTATTGTGCCAATAAACAAATTTGCAATAAAACCACCGGAAACACCTGCAAATGCAGCTGCCATGCCGGCTATTGGATGCCTGCCTAATGAATGAAATATAATTGCTCCAAGTGGAATTATTAAAACGTAACCTAAATCTGAAGCTATGTTAGATAATATTCCGGCAAGTACTATTACAAACGTTATTATTCTTTTGGGAGATTTAATAACTAATAATCGTATTGCTGCGCTTATAAGACCCGAACTTTCGGCTATACCTATTCCTAACAGGGCAACCATTACTATTCCTAACGGTGCAAATCCTGTGTAATTATCTACCATGTCGAGAATAATGCGATGAACCCCCTCTTTGCTAAGCAAGTTATTTGTGGTAACTAGCTCGCCCGTTGCAGGATGTAAACCTGACCAACCTAATTTATGTCCTATAAAAGAAAATATGAGAGCAAATAAAGCTAATATCCCGAATAAACTTGCAGGATGGGGGAGTGCATTCCCTGTTTTTTCAACTATTACTAAAAATCTATTAAATAATCCCTTATTCTTTGTTCCCATACATCAAGTATAAATTATTCTGTTAATAAATTAACAGGTAAAAAAAGCAATTGTTTTTTGATGTTTTATAACAAATTGTTAAGATTTATTGAATATTATACCTAATGTAGTAAAAGGTGTTGTTACTGCTTTTATGACCGAATGATGTGTAAATATATATGCTAGATGTATAGGTTTAGCATGTTTTAAGAACTAGAACATTCAATTTTGGAAAAGAGAATGAGAAATCCTAATGAAATCTAAAAACATACAAAAATTTGAACACTAATAATATTAATTGTTTTTGGTTTTGTATCTTTGAAAACAAAATGTAAAAAAATGCGAGCCTTAATAATTTTTATAATTGGATTTTTTCTTGTAGTATTTTCTTCGTGTGGAATTAAAAACCCATGCGAACTTAACCACGAAGGTGATATCTCTGTAAGAAACTATACTGAACTTGAGGTTGAAGTCTTTGTAGAAAGTAATTATGCCTTTACACTTAGTAGCGGCAGTAGTAATTCTATTACTAAACCGGTTGGAACTTATAATGTGCGATTCATACATTTAGACCAAGAAAATGTAGTTAGTGTTGTGGTTGAAGAGTGTGAAGAAACAAAAGTGAATGTGAGTTTCTAAAATGAATGAACTTACAATTTATTCAGCTTCGGCAGGTTCAGGTAAAACTCACCGACTTACAGGTAATGTACTTAATACGTTAATTTTAAATCCTGATGAGTATAAGTATATTCTGGCTGTTACCTTTACGCGTAAAGCTAGCGAAGAAATGAAAACTAGAATTCTGCATGAATTATACTTACTTTCTTCAGATAATAAATCCGATTTTTTACAAGAAATTACTATAAATACAAAGTTCTCTGAGCAAGATATCAGAATTAGAGCAAAAACCGTACTTACAAAAATTTTGCATCACTATAGCAGATTTTCGTATAGTACAATTGATAGTTTCTTTCAAAGCATACATCGTGCATTTTTACGTGAAGCTAATATTCACAGCCAATTTGAACTCCAGCTTGATACAAAGATGGTTGCCGAAAAGTCTGTAAATTTAATGCTTAATGAAATTGAAAGTGATGTTGAGCTAAAGCAAAATTTATTGCAATTAATTGATAATCAAATAAAATCAAGTCAAAATTGGCAAATAAAACAAAAGCTTACCGAACTGTATAATGAAGTATTTAAAGAACCTTATAATAATCTAAAAATTTCACCTGCAAATGTTTTTGATATTGTAAAAATTATTAGCGAATACTGCTACAGCACAATAAATATAATTGAGCAAAAAAACACTAAATTAAAAAATGAATTAGAAAAGATATTAAATGACATTGGTTTATCCACTGATGATTTTAAAGGTAAAAGTAAATCTATTCCAAGACAATTACTTAATAGGTTTGATAATTTTATTGCTCCCTCAAATACTATTATAGAATCTTGCAATGATGAAACAAAATGGATAGCTAACAATGACAAGAACCAAAGTAAAATAAGCCCTATCTTAAATTCTATAATGCTAATTGCAAATCGCTACTGTTCACACTATTACGATAATATAAGTTTATTTAATACTTGTATATTAGTTAGAAATAATCTTTATTACTTGGGCTTAACTATCGATGCAAGACATAGAATTGATAATTATTTAAAAGAAAATAATGAGTATTTGCTCAGCGATGTTACTGATTTTTTAGCTGCACTTACCGAAAATAACGATTCTCCTTTTGTTTATGAAAAAACAGGAGCTTTCGTTAATCATTATTTAATTGATGAGTTTCAAGATACCAGTAATAAACAATGGCTCGCTCTAAAACCTCTTATGATTGAGTGTCTTTCGCATATCAATAATCAAGGTATGATAGTAGGTGATGTTAAGCAGTCGATTTATCGTTGGCGAAATGGAAACTGGAAACTACTGGGGCAGGAAGTGCCTGAATATTTCAATGCTATTCCTATTGTTATGAACGATAATTGGCGTAGCCGTAAAAATATTGTTAAGTTTAATAATACTATTTTTGACGCTTTAGTTCCGCTTTTCGAAAAATTTATTGTCGATACTCTCGAGAAGAATAATCATTCTGAACTATTATCGGATTATGAGGGTATGTTTGCAAAGAATTATTCTGATATAAAACAGAATATTAAAAAAGGTAAAGGGGGAATTGTTGAAATAAACTTTTTTGATGGTAAAAAAGATGAATATCGGGAACTTGCACTTTGCAAATGTGTTGAGCAAATAGAAAATCTACAGCAAAAGGGTGTGTCGCCCGGAGATATAGCTATACTCGTAAGAAAAAATAAAGATGGACAACAAGTTGCAAGATTTTTATTAGATTATGGACGCAGCTCAAAGGCTAATCAAAATATTAGTTACAGAATAGTAAGCAACGAGGCTTTAAGATTAAACAGTAGCTATACTGTCAATATTATTATAGGCTTGCTTAAATATTTTGCAAACAACGAGGATATATCTTCATTGATACAGGCAATCGTTTTGTATCAGAAGTATTATAAGCAAAACTCAAAAGTCCTTTCCGAATTACAAATCGAAACAGATAAAGATAAACTTATTAGCTTGTTGCATAATGATATAAAGCTATTAAATAATATCGCTAAACAATTTCCACTTTTTGAGTTAAGCGAAAGACTGATAAAAATTTTAGAATTAGACGATGATAAAGACGCAATACCTTTTTTAGAAGCATTTGCTGATGTTTGTTCAACATTTCAGTCTAAATATGATAGTGGTTTAGACGCATTTATAGAATGGTGGAATATTAATTCCGACAAGCAAAGCTTGCAGTTACCAGACGATCCTGATGCAATTAAAATCTTGACTATACATAAATCTAAGGGTTTAGGTTTTGGATATGTGATAATCCCGTTTTGCGATTGGTCTTTTGTACCGAACCCTAACTTAACAATGGTATGGTGCAGTACACAAATAAAGCCATTTTCTAAATTAAATGCTTATCCCCTAAAGTGTTCTAGTAGCCTTGTAAATTCTTTCTTTTTCAAAGATTATTTCGAAGAATACTTTAACACTGTTTTCGACAATCTGAACATGCTGTATGTAGCTTTTACACGTGCTAAGAATGGACTATTTATTAGTGCTCCAAACGAGCCACATTCACACACTAATATTTCTAATTATTTGTATGCTGCTTTACAACAAGAATTGAAGGCTGCTGATAATGTATTTCAAGAATTTACAAACTTTAAATCTGACGACAATAGTTGGAAAATTGGAGATATCGATGAAGAAAAACTATACTTACAACATAAAACCGGAGATGCTGCTTACCCTGTTTTTATCCCTAATAAAAATATTAAAATAAAAAACTGGTTCGAAAAGTTTGATAATAATATTCCTATTAAGAATGGACTGATTTATCACAAAATATTTGAAAATATTACTGATATCAATAGCGTACAAAATGCTTTAAATATGGCTTTTGCCGATGGTATTATATCGCAATCTAAAGCTAAAGAATTATTAAGTGAAATTTCATTTAAATTGAGTTCTGGTTTACCAAAAATTTGGTTCAGCAAATACGAAAAATTGTTTTCGGAGCGTAGTTTATTATTGCCAAAGGGCGAATTTTTAAGACCTGATAGAGTTATGAAGTTTGATAAGTCATGGGCAGTTGTAGATTATAAATTTGGTAAAAAGATGGATAACAAACATATACAGCAGGTGGACAAATATGCCGAAATTATTGAGAGTATAACCGGCGAGAGGGTCGATGCTTATGTTTGGTATTTCTTTGAAGATAAAATTATAAATGTTAAAGAACAGGAAAAGATATTATGAGAAAATTTATTCGTTTTTTAGTCCGTAATATTCCAAGACCTGTGCTAATAAGGTTTTCTAAGATTTTTACTTGGATAATTATACCTTTTTACAAAGGTAATAAAGTTGAATGTCCAATTTGTGAATCCAAATTCCGAAAGTTTTTGCCTTATGGAAATAAAGGAGCTGTTAATAGATTGTGCCCTAAGTGTTTATCACTTGAGCGACATCGTTTGATGTGGTTGTATTTGCAAGATAAAACGGAGTTTTTTGAAAAAAAACTTAAAGTTTTACACATAGCTCCTGAACAATCGTTTTACAAACGTTTTAGAAAACTAAAAAATCTTGATTATACAACTGCTGATTTGGTTTCGCCTATAGCCGATTTGCATTTCGACATAATGAATATTCCTTTGGAAGATAATCTTTTTGATGTTGTAATCTGTAATCATGTACTCGAACATGTCTCTGATGATATTGCAGCTATGAAAGAAATATTAAGAATATTAAAACCTGGTGCATGGGCAATTTTGCAAGTGCCAATTAACAAAACTTTTGAATTTACTTATGAGGATTCGTCTATAACCGATGCTAAAGAGCGAGAAAAGGCATTTGGGCAGTACGATCATGTTAGGTGGCATGGTAGAGATTATCCAACTAGGTTAGAATCTGCCGGATTTTCTGTGAAAACATTTGCCGTTTCCGACGAATTTGAAGATTCAGTTATTAATCGTTTCCGTTTAGATAAAAGTGAAGTACTTTTAATAAACCATAAAGCTATATAAAAAAAGGCTACAAATTTTGTAGCCTTTTTTTTATGCTTATTTACTAATAAGCTTTTCTTTTTGTGTAATGAGTGTGAAGCAATTCGTGAGCTTTATGGCTGTTAGGTTCTCCAAGAAACTCTTCATATATAGCAACAATCTCAGGGTTTTCGTGTGATTTACGAATTGGCATATTTGCATCCTCTTCGTAAATAGCTTCCATACGTTTCTGACGAATTTCGGGGCTTGTTGGTATTGGTTGACCTCCGCCACCTAAACACCCACCAGGACATGCCATGATTTCTATAAAATGATAATCGGCAGTACCTTCTGAAACAGCTTTCATAACTTTATTGGCGTTAGCTAATCCGTGAGCAATAGCAAGTTTTAATTCTGCACCTTCAAGGAACCCCCATTCGGGTTTTACATCCTGAATTGTAACTTTTGCTTCTTTAACACCTTCGAATCCACGTACAGGCTTAATATCTAAGTTCTTAAACGGAACTTCACGCCCTGTAACTATTTCGTATGCAGTTCTTAAAGCAGCTTCCATAACTCCACCTGTAGCTCCAAATATTACAGCAGCACCGGTAGATTCGCCCATGATACTATCGTATTTTTCTTCTTCAAGATGCTCAAAGTCGATACCTGCTTGCTTAATCATCATTGCAAGTTCGCGGGTAGTTAATACATAGTCAACATCTTGGAAACCACTATCTCTCATTTCTGGACGTTCTGCTTCGTATTTTTTAGCTGTACAAGGCATTATCGAAACTGAAACTATGTTTTCGGCTTTAATATTTTTCTTTTCGGCAAAGAAAGTTTTTGCTAAAGGTCCGAACATCTGCTGAGGTGATTTACAAGTAGATAAATTCTTAAGTAAATTAGGATATTTATGCTCTTGAAATTTTATCCAACCCGGTGAGCAAGAAGTCATCATTGGAAGAGCAACGCTGTCATCTTTTTCTACTAGTACTTTCTTTAATCGAGTAAGCAATTCAGTACCTTCTTCCATAATAGTAAGGTCGGCACTAAAGTCTGTATCTAATACAGAATCGAACCCTAATCTGCGTAAAGCTGCAACCATTTTACCTGTTACTCTATTACCTGGAGCAAGTCCTAAGTCTTCGCCTAATCCGATACGAACAGCCGGTGCAGTTTGCACTACAACATGTTTTCCTTCGTCGTATATTGCATCCCAAACTTGGTCAATATAGTTTTTCTCAACTAATGCTCCGGTTGGGCAACGATTGATGCATTGTCCACAATTTGTACATACTACTGCGTGCATTGGTTTTTCGAAGAATGTAGAAATCTTCTGATGCTCGCCTTTGTATGCAACTGCTAAAGCACTTACATGTTGGAGTTGAGCACATGTGCGTACACATCTCTGGCAGCGAATACATTTGCTGTCGTCTTTTATTATTGAAGGAGAAAAGTCGTCGATTGTATAGTTTTTGAATTGCAATAAATCGAGGAGTTCGTTGTCGCTTACACGATAATCGTGTGCTAAATCTTGTAATTCACAATTGCCGTTTTTGTAACATTTTGTACAGTCAGCGTTATGTTCAGAAAGTAATAATTCAATAATATGACGTCTTGCTGTACGTACTTGTTTACTATTGGTATAAATTTCCATTCCTTCAGAAACTGGTGTAGCACATGAAGCTTGTAAAAGTCTAGCTCCTTTTTGTTCAACAACGCATACACGACAATTTCCTGCAACGCACAAATCGGGATGTGCACATAGTGTAGGAATATGAATGTTTACTTTCCTCGCGGCATCCAAAATTGTGGTGCCTTCTTCTACCGTTACCGGTATGTCATTAATTTTGAGGTTTACTTCGTATTTTGCCATTATTCTAAATTTTCTTGTTAATAATTAATAAATAATCTCTTCTCTGAAGTTATTTACTATTGAAGTAAAAGGATTAGCAACTGATTGCCCTAAACCACATTTTGATGCAGTTTTCATTGTTGCTGCTAATTTTTTCAGAGTTTCAAGATATTCAGGTTTTTTCTCACCGCGTTTTACTGCTTCTATTCCTTTAAGAAGTTGCTGACAACCAACTCTACATGGTGTGCATTGTCCGCAAGATTCTTCGGCAAAAAACTCTAAATAATCATGAAGTATGTTGTACATTGAACGTGTGCTATTGAATAACATCATTGAGCCGCCTGTTGGTACGCCTTCGTATCCGATAATTGTATCAGCAAACTTTTTACGAGGGACACACATTCCTGAAGCTCCACCAATTTGAACGGCTTTTGTATCACCATCTCCAAAATCATCAACAAATTCTTGTACAGTCATGCCTAATTCAAGTTCGTGAATGTCTGCAACTGGCGTATCTCCTGAAACAGAAAATACCTTAGAACCTCTCGAATCTTGAGTACCTAATTTTTTGTAATATTCAGCGCCATGACGAATAATCATCAAAGAGGTTACAAAAGTTTCTACATTGTTAATACAAGTAGGTTTGCCTAAATATCCTGCTTTTGTCGGATAGGGAGGTTTATTGCGTGGTTCGCCGCGTTTACCTTCCATCGATTCAAATAAAGCACTTTCTTCGCCACATATATAAGCACCACTACCCATTCTAATTTCTATTGTAAAATCTAAACCAAACTTTTTAGCATGCTCATGATAAATATCTAGTTCTTTATATAAATCAGGTAACAGATATCTGTATTCTCCTCGTAAATATAGAAAGCCTTGTTTTGCACCAATTGTATAACCGCAAATTGCCATACCTGCAAAAATTTTACGAGGTACTCTGCAAAGTATTTCTCTGTCTTTAAATGTTCCTGGTTCGCCTTCGTCAGCGTTGCAGATTACATATTTAACAGCAGAATTTTCTTGTTTTGTAAATTTCCATTTTAGTCCGGTAGGAAAACCTGCCCCACCACGACCCTTAAGTCCAGAATCAAGTAATTCGTTAATTATTTCTTCGGGACTTCGCTTAAGAGCATTTTGAAGGGTTTTATACTTTTCGGCTGCATATTCGCCGAAAATCAAATCTACTCTTTTTAGGTTTTTATTTTGCATGATTTGTTCTTTTTTTGTTAGCTACTTAGTTATTTCTTTGACATATACTCTTCGAGAATCTCGATAGTTTTTTCCGGTGTTAATTCGGGATATACTTCATCATTTATAAGCATAACCGGACCTTTATGACACCACCCCATACAGTTTGCTTGAAGTAATGTAAACTTTTTGTCTGGTGTGGTATCGCCAAGTTTAATCTTTAAGGCATCCTCTATGGTTTTAATGATTTCGTCTTTACCTGCCATGTGGCATGATATTGTTTTGCACACCCTGATTACATATTGCCCCAAAGGCTTTGTTTCAAGGAAAGTGTAGAATGTGGCTGTGCCATAAACATCAGCAGCCGAAATGTCAAGTGCTTCTGATACTGCAAGCATATCTTCTTCGGTAATGTAGTTTTTGTCGGCTACAATGCTTTGAAGTATTGGCATAAGCGCTTCACGTTTTGCTCCGTGTTTTTCTACCTGTTTTTTGATAATTACATTAACATCTGTCATCTTTTATAAGCTTTAGATTATAATTAAGTTGTTTACTCTTTTTTATCTTTATTGTAGATAAATCTTTCAAGCTTAAAATTAGGTTTATGAATATTGGACAATGATGACAATTGTCAGTTTTTGCGATTTGTAAATAGATTAAATCTAAATAGTGGAGTGCTGTAAGTGGCAGAATAACAAATATATAGGTTCGTAAGGACTAAATAATGATTTAATTCTTTGGTCTCGATATGTTCTATATCAGATTTATTGCTTTAATTATGTAGCATTGTTATCGGCAATACCGTTTTTTTATAAATGGTATTATTATGATATAATCAAAGCTAATTCTATTATTATTATGCAGGTTAAAATGGCTTAATTGTTAACTTGTTTTTGCATATCATTAATGAATTCACTTAAAACTTGATAAGCTTTATTTAGAGTTTCTGTTGTATTTTCAATGATATCATTATTTTCTTCAATAATATCTTTCTTTTGCTTCCTTTTCAAAGTTTCATCCGATTCAGCTTTTTTAATTTTTATCTTGGCCTCTTCTAATAATTCTATCTTTTCTTCAATATCGGTTGTTCTATAATTATTCCCATAACCCATATATGTCTCTTTAATTTTTATATCGGTTATAATATAATTGAAATTTTGATTATCACTATTGAGCTTTAAAATATATATTGTAAATTCTTCGAAAACTCCGGCAAATGGATTATACGTTGATTTGCTTTTAATATCTCCGGTAGTAGTTATTTTACCTTCTTCTTTATTGTCGATCACAATATTATGATTCTTAGTCGAAAGCCAAACCAATAAGTTTTCATGCATCTGGTCTGATGAAGACGTTGACTCTATTATACCTGAAAATTCTACTTTCCCTTCTTTATTTAAGGTAAAATTATAATCCTGAGCATTGCTAAAGTTCAACAATAACAAGCACAAAAGTAGTAAATTGATGTTTTTCATAATTGCAAAAAGTAAAATTAATATTTAATTTATGTTGTATTCAAAGATATATAGTCTTATAAATATTTGATTAAAGAGTTTTTATAGAATGTAAGACTTTTAAGAACTGTTATTCTCCAAACTCACTGTCATTAATGAATTGTATTGAGTTTGCAATAGCATCGTGCATTAAAATATCATTTTTAACAAATGGGACATATTTTCTGAATTTTGAAATAAAATCTTCAATATATTTCGATGATTTTAATGGTTTTCTAAACTCCAGAGCTTGTGATGCAGCAAATAGCTCAATAGCTAAAACTGTTTTTATATTTTCGGTAATTTTCACAAGTTTTGTTGCACCATTTGCACCCATGCTCACATGGTCTTCTTGTTCGTTACTCGAAGGTATTGAGTCTATTGATGAAGGTGTTGCGAGTTGTTTGTTTTGACTTACAATAGAAGCAGCCGTATATTGAGGAATCATAAATCCGCTGTTTAGTCCAGGGTTTGCCACTAAAAATTCAGGCAGATTTCTTTGTCCCGAAATTAGTCTATACACTCTACGTTCCGAAATACTTCCAATTTCGGATAGGGCAATTGAGAGGTAATCAAAAGCCAGTGCTAATGGTTCGCCGTGGAAGTTCCCGCCTGAAATAATCATGTCTTCGGCAGGAAATACTGTGGGATTGTCGGTTACCGAATTTATTTCAGTTAAGATAACTTTAGATACATGGTTTAATGCATCTTTTACAGCACCATGTACTTGTGGAATACATCTAAAAGAGTAAGGGTCTTGCACATGTTTTTTTTCTTGATTCATTATTTCGGAACCATCTAAAATAGATCTAATATTTCTTGCAGTAGCTAATTGACCTTTGTGTGGTCTGATTGTATGAACATTTTCAAAAAATGGTTCCAATCTTCCATTATAAGCATCTAACGAAATTGATGCAATTATATCTGCTAATTTTATTAATTTAAAGGCTTGTAGAATTGATATTACTCCATTTGCACTCATAAATTGTGTTCCATTCAAAAGAGCTAAACCCTCTTTAGAATCTAATTTAATTGGTTGGTATCCAAATTTTTTAAGAGCTTCTTTGGCATGCATTTCTTTACCATCAACTCTTACGAGTCCATAACCTAACAGCGGTAAAACCATGTGGGCAAGTGGAGCTAAATCGCCCGATGCACCAAGAGAGCCTTGTTCGTAAACAATCGGTAAAATATTATTATTAAAGAAATTCATTAAGCTTTGTACTGTTGTAATATGAACTCCCGATTTACCGTATGCTAATGCATGAATCTTAAGAAGTAGCATCATTCTTACAACATCATCATTAACTTTATTACCAGTGCCACATGCATGTGATAAAACTAAATTCTCTTGTAATTTGCTAAGCTCATTTTTTGATATACTTACATTACATAGTGAACCAAAACCCGTTGTAATACCATAAATAGGTGTATCGCTCGATTTAATTTTATCGTCAAGATAATTTCTGCAATTTATTATTTGGTTTTCTGATTCAGGGCTTAAACTTAGTTTTGTGGGATTTAAATATATTTTATTTAAAATATCATAGTTGAGTAATTCGTTAGAAATCACATGATTAATCATATCAGCTAAATTTAAAAGTGAAACAATTTGATTTAATTATTGGATAGATTGAATGGGATAGATTTAAACAAAAAGAGCTTTTCTGTTTATAGATACTATATGTTTTAAAATCCAAATCATACTTAAATATATTGCTGCAAAGATAATGGAAAAATGCATTGCTTAATATATTGATGAAAATATTTAGGTAAAAAAAGAAAGTCTGAAATTTGGTTTATCAGACTTTCTTTGTTTTTGAGGTTTATTGTGTGTCGCTAAGAGACTTATTCAGGTTTCTTAATATTAAAAATATCTTCGAAAGCTTTTTCGAAAGTGGGTTTTGGTAATGCTCCGGCGGCCATTTGAGGTTGTCCCTCAACCGGTATAAACAATAAGCTTGGAATACTTCTAATACCAAACATTGCTGCCAGTTCTTGTTGTGCTTCTGTGTCGATTTTATAAAAGTTAATTGTTCCTTTATATTCCTTGTCAAGTTCTTCTAATACAGGAGATACCATTTTGCAAGGTCCGCACCAGTCAGCATAAAAATCAATAATGGCAGGTTTGTCGTCTTTATAGTTCCAATCTTTTTCTTTTTCGAAGTCAAAAACCTTCTCAATAAATGTTTCTTTAGTTAAATGTGTTGGCATTGTTCTAATTTTTTAATTTTGTTACGATTTTAAAACAGCTTATTTTAATAAATGTTCAAACAGTATTGAGTAAAGAGAGTAAAACATATAAATCAGCTTTAAAGCGAAAGGTTTTCGAAGAAGCAAAAGCATTGTCGGAACAAAAAGGTATAAAATCTTATGTTATAGGTGGATTTGTTCGCGATTTTGTTTTAAAACGAGGTAATGCAAAAGACGTTGATATTGTAGTTGATGGCAATGGAATTGAATTTGCACGCGAATTGGCAATGCGGCTAAAGGTAAGTAATGTAGCCATTTACAAGAGTTTCGGAACGGCGATGTTTAAATATCGAGGTATAGAGTACGAATTTGTTGGTGCTAGAAAAGAATCCTATCGTTATAATTCTCGAAATCCTAAGGTAAGTAGAGGTAGCATTGAAGATGATCAGGTAAGAAGAGACTTTACAATGAATGCTATTGCTTTGAGTTTAAATAAAGGTGAGTTCGGAAAATTAATAGATCCTTTTAATGGACTACAGGATATAAAAAACAAAATAATTAGGACACCATTAGACCCTGAAATAACTTTTTCTGACGATCCGTTAAGAATGATGCGGGCAATTAGATTTGCAACACAATTAAATTTCGTAATTGTACCTGAGCTTATTGACGCAATTTCTAAAACTAAACAGCGTATCACAATTGTTTCGCAAGAGCGTATTCATATAGAACTCAACAAAATTATTTTAAGCACAAAACCCTCTATTGGATTTAAATTGCTTAAAACTACAGGTTTATTAAAGATTATTTTTCCCGAGCTTGATAATTTGGCAGGTATTGATGTTGTAAATGGTGTCGCTCATAAAGATACTTTTTATCATTCATTAAAAGTTCTTGATAGACTTGCCGAAAATTCAGATAACTTATGGCTACGATGGGCTGCTTTACTCCATGATATAGGTAAGCAGCATACAAAAAAGTTTATAGAAGGGCAGGGGTGGACATTTTACGCTCACAATTATGTTGGCGAAAAAATGGTGCCTAAAATATTTAGCAGATTTAAGCTTCCACAAAACGAAAAAATGCGTTTTGTTAAGAAAATTGTAAGCTTACATATGCGGCCAATTGCATTGGTTGAGGAGCAAGTTACAGATTCTGCAATTAGAAGATTATTGTTTGAAGCCGGTGATGATATAGACGACTTAATGACCTTGTGCGAAGCCGATATAACCTCAGGTAATGAGGCTTTGGTAAAAAAATATTTGAATAATTTTAAACAAGTAAGGCAAAAACTGAAAGAAGTTGAAGAAAAAGATGCTTTACGAAATTTTCAACCACCTATTTCCGGTAATGAAATTATGAAACTCCTAAAATTGAAACCTGGAAAAGAAGTAGGAATAATTAAAAATGCAATTAAAGATGCAATATTAGATGGAAAAATTCCTAATCAATATAAGGAAGCTCGTGAATACATGTACGAACTTGCACGAAAACTAAAAATCATTTCATAAAGTAGTACTCCCAATTATTTGACACCTTTTTATTTAGTACTATTTTTTTATTAGGGCGATTTCAGCATATTTGTTGTCGTATATTTGCTTTCGGAAACTCATAAACAATACATTATGGAAACAAAAACTTATTTCTCCGAAAGACAAACCCAAAAACAAAAATGGATTTGGTTTGTTGTCTGGCTTATTTTTTTGATGTCAGTATTTGCTATTATTAAGCAAGTAGTATTAAAGAGTCCTATTGGTAACAATCCTGCCCCAAACTGGGCTTTGTATTTAATTACGGGATTTTCAATATCGCTTGTCATTTTCTTGTACCGGAATGTGTTATTAACTAGAATTACCAACCAAGGAGTTCATTATCGCTTTATTCCTTTTCATCGTAAAGAAAGAATTGTAAGTTGGAAACAAATCAAAAAGGCTTATGTAAGGGTTTATGACCCTTTGCCAGAATATGGCGGATGGGGTTTACGTACTGTTGATACAAAAGGTAATGGTATTGCAATAAACATGATGGGTAAAATTGGATTGCAATTAGAATTATATAATGGTGAAAATATCCTTATTGGAACTCAGCTAGGCGAGAAAGTTAAAAAAGTAATTGACAGTTTAGATTATAACACTCAAATTATTTAATTATGGAACTTATTTATGCAGCATTATTTATTCAAGGATTGTTTTGGGTGGTGCTTAGTTTAAGTGAAAAGTCAACAAGCAAGTATATTGTCCTTAAAATTCTGTCTCTTGCTTTTATAAGTGCAGCAGGATTTATGATATACAGTAGAATTGCAAACTTATTTGAGTTTAACAATTGCTTGGTTGTTACCATAAGTCTTTTTATAATTTGGATTTTTTTAGCTGAATATCGAAAAAAAATAATCTCTGTTAAATTAACAAGAATTAGTGCAGCAATAGCCGTAATTTTTATGCTTATTGAATTGGTTTTATTGATTTTTGTGTTTTATACACAGATTGCTGTTAGCTTAAATATTGTTCTAATGATTGTTGCGCTCAATTTAGTTTATAATGCTATAAGCGATTTAATTGTAGGCTTTAAAGACTATGAAAAACTTCGGCTTAAATCTATTCTGCATTTAGAAAAAAGATTTCTGAATGCAATTTGTATGGATTTCTGGCAATTAATTATATCTATTATTATTGTATTAAGCTTAATATTGCCGATTAAGGATGGTGTTATCGGATGGGTTGAAATTGCAACTATTACAATTATACCATTAATGTTTGTTTTTGAGTATTTGAATTATAAATATCCTATTACGTCATTTAAATTAAAACCAACAAATGATCAAAAATATGATAGCCATATTTTGTCAGAGAAAGTTAAAAATCTGATGGAAAAAGAGCAGCTCTATTTAAAGAATGATTTAAGTCTTGATGATCTTGCTGATGCTGCAGGAGTAAATAGCTACGAGTTATCCCATTTCCTTAATCATCAGATTGACAGTAGCTTCTATCGTTTGGTTAATACTTATAGAGTAGGTGAGGTTAAAAAAATGCTTAATAATTATAATAATAATAAATATACATTATTGGCTATTGCTTTCGAATGTGGTTTTAATTCAAAGTCATCGTTTAACAGAATATTTAAAGAATTTACAGGATTTACACCCAAAGAATATAAACTTCATAAAAAAGAGCAGTAGTTTCTGCTCTTTTTTGTATTTATATTTTCAAGTATATACTAATGTCCTCCGCCTTCCATTTTAAACTGGTCGCCGGTATCTTCTATTATTCGTCTGTACCAGTCTTCTCCATATCCGGGAAACTCAATTTTAGGATTAACGTATTTATGTCCTTCTTTAGCTTCTGCCGGTTCTTTAATATTTCCGTCTAGATATTTTACAAACAAATGTACCCATAATTGTTTCCATCTTTCGACAGCATTTTCAGCTGTAACATTTGTATATTTAGTAATTTGATTTGTTATAGTATTTTCCTCCCCATTTTCGATGGAGTTTAAAATTTTTGCATCAACTAATTTTATCTCTTCAACAAATTTATTTTCGAGTTCTCGTTGCAATTCACGAATTTCGGGATACATGAGTTCATATCTGGTATAAGCAAGGTTCGAAACAAGATTAAAAACCCAAAATGCAGAGTTCATAGTAAAATCCATGATAGAACCATTTCCTGCTTCATATGATTTAGGCACTTTGTTTATTCCACAATACATTGGTACATAAACTGTTGTGCCTGCATCGTCAACGCCAAACCAATTGATTCCACCAACTTTGTCGGGTAACCAAGAACGAAGTTGAGCTACAAACGAAAATGCTGTTTGTTGTGTAGCTGTTGCTCTTTCGTTACAATATGTTATGCCATCTACTTCCCATGTTAGAGGTCTCCATCTATAGGGTAGTCCGTATGGTCCTGCTCCTATATCTTTGCTCATATCTAGTTCGGTACCCTCAAGATGATCTCGCATAAAGTCCATAACCTCAAGGACATTTACCTTTTGTTTAGGTTTTACCCATAGAGGCATACGGTTTGTTGCATAACCGTTTTCACCATGTTTGATTTGCCCTTTAGCATATTCCCAATATTCGTCCATTCCATCTGTAACCGCATTAAAAAATGCCCAAACTCTAATTTCGCAAAAACGAGCACCACTAAAATCTACGGGTGCGTATGTGTCAGAAAAACTAAAATCAGAATCATTGCCATTGAAATATCCTTTTTCGCGGGCAAAGCTTATTACGTCTTGAGAGTTAAAAGTCGTTTGATTTTTATCGAACCATTTATTCTTTTTCTGATAATCGAAAGTAGTAATTCTTGCTTGATTAGCATGGGCACATACATATCCATCAGGCACCATTCGTGCTACCCATACCGCTCCTTTATTGTTGGGCCCTTTACCAATTAATTCTAAAATCCAGACTTCGTTAGGGTCGGCTATTGAAAAAGATTCTCCTGAGCTGTAGTAACCATATTCTTCAACTAATTCAGTCATGATTTTCATCGCTTCTCTTGCATTTTTTGCTCTTTCTAAAGTAATATATATTAAAGAGCCGTAATCAATTAACCCTGTTGTATCTACAAGTTCAGAACGACCACCATAAGTGGTTTCTCCAATTGCAACCTGATGTTCATTTACATTACCAACTACAGAGTAAGTGTGAGATGGTTGTGGTATTTCACCTAAAATTTTTCCGGTATCCCACTCAACTATCTGTCGCATAGCCCCCTTAGCATGATCTTGTGCAGGTATGAAATATAATTCGCCATACAACAAATGTGAATCTGCAGCATAAGTAATCATAGTGGAACCATCTGTGCTAGCTCCTTTTGTTATTAAAAAATTAGTACAAGCATTTGCCTCAATCGACAATAATACTAATGCTGTAAATAATGGAATTAAAAACTTTTTCATAATATTTTCATTTTATTTATTTTTTAAAGTGTACAAAGATAAATTATTACAGGAATTTTCAAATAAGGCAAAGTATAATATTTAGTGTAACTTCATTATTAATTCTCTTATTATAAGTTGTATTATAAGCTCTTAAAAAGTTATTAATAATTTATCAAGCGTAATATTTTTCCTCATATATTTATTAAAAAACATAAATATCAAATATTTATAGTATTATCTGCATATCTTTGTAATCATATCAAATAACTCAAAAATTGCACTGATTATTATGAATCAAGTTTATTTAGATTATAATGCTACTACACCAATAGATGCAGAAGTAGCTGAGGCTATGCGTCCTTATTTCGAAGAATATTTTGGAAATCCTTCGAGTGTTCACAGTTATGGAAAACAAACAAAAATTGCGGTAGAAAAGGCTAGAAAGTCTGCAGCAGCTTTATTAAATTGTGATACTTCTGAAATTATATTTACAAGCGGAGGAACAGAATCTAACAATTTTGCAATAAAAGGATATGCATTTGCAAATAAACATAAAGGGAATCATATAATTACGAGTATGATTGAGCATCCTGCTGTATTTGAAGTATGTAAATATCTCGAAAAAAATGGGTTCAAAATTAGTTATATTCCTGTTGACGAAGATGGAATTATTAAGATGGATTTACTCGAAAAAGCCATAAGTAATAACACACTTCTAATTACGGTAATGCATGCTAACAACGAAGTTGGAAGTATTCAGCCCATTAAAGATATTTCAGAATTAGCTAAGCAGTATAATATTGCTTTTCATAGCGATGCGGCTCAATCTGCAGGAAAAATCCCTATTGATGTACATAAAATGGGTGTAGATTTATTGAGTGTTGCAGGGCATAAATTGTATGCACCCAAAGGTGTAGGTTTATTATATGTAAAATCGGGAATAGTTTTAGAAAAATTTATGCATGGTGCAGATCATGAGCAAAATATGCGAGCTGGAACAGAAAATGTTCTTGAAATTGTTGGTCTAGGAAAAGCATGCGAAATAGCCTTAAAAAACTTGGAAAAATATTCTCAACATTATTTTAAAACACGAAATTATTTAAAAAAACTACTCAAAGAATCAATAAGCGATTTAAAATTTAATGGACATTCCGAAAATTGTTTGCCAAATACTTTAAGTGTTTCGTTCCCAAATGTTGAAGCAAATACATTAGTTTCAAGATTAGATAAGGTGGCAGTTTCTGCCGGTGCTGCTTGCCATGCCGAGAGTGTTGATGTATCAGCAGTATTAGAAGCAATGAATGTCCCTATACATTATGCAATGGGAACAATTCGTATAAGTACAGGTCGTAATACTACATTAGAAGATATTGAATTTGCCGCTCGTGAAATTATTACTAAGGTTAATGCCCTAAACACAAAAGGTGCAGAAGACCGAAATAGTAACCACAATATAGGTACATTGGTTAAGCTCACACAATATACACACGGATTAGGTTGTGCTTGTAAACTTACTCCTCAAAATCTTGAAAAAGTATTAGGCAATTTTACTTTTATTGATAATCCTGCTGTGCTTGTAGGTACCGAGAATTCAGATGATGCGTGTGTCTATAAAATATCAGACGATACAGCAATAGTTCAAACTCTGGATTTTTTTACACCAATAGTTGACTCACCTTACGATTTTGGTGCTATTGCTGCTGCTAATGCTTTAAGCGATATTTATGCTATGGGTGCAAAACCATTATTTGCTCTAAATATTGTCGGGTTTCCTGAAGATACGCTCTCTTTAGATGTTCTTTCCGAGATTTTAAAAGGTGCAAACGATAAAGCAGCCGAGGCAGGAATAAGTGTTCTAGGCGGTCATAGTGTTGAGGATACTGAACCTAAATACGGAATGGTGGTAACTGGAAAGGTGCATCCCAACAGAATAATAACAAATTGTAAAGCTAAACCCGGCGACCAATTGATTTTAACTAAAGCTATTGGTACAGGGATAGTTAGTACAGCTCTTAAAAGGGGCTTAGTATCCGATGAACTGAGGATTGAGGTAACTAAACAAATGGCTGAATTAAATAAAAAAGCAGCCGAAATTATGATAAAATATAATGTAAGTGCTTGTACAGATGTTACAGGATTTGGTCTATTAGGGCATCTTCGTGAAATGAGTAAGGCTTCTAAATGTGATGTTAGTTTATTATTCAGTAAAGTGCCTTTTATTAAAGAAGCTGTTGATTTAGCAGCTGCAGGAGTTATTCCCGGTGGAACATACAATAATCTTGAATATGTAAAGCAAGATGTTGATTTCGGCAGTTTGCCACGTACAAAACAATTACTCCTTTGTGATGCACAAACATCAGGCGGCCTCTTAATTTCAATTGATAAGAGTGATGCAGAAGAATGCATTAATGAAATGAAAAATGCAGGTATGTCTTCAGTTGCAGTTGTTGGGGAATTTACAAAAAAAGCTCATGGTTCTATTTTTATAAAACCATGAGCTCATAATAATTTACGATTTGTTATTTATAATTCGTCAAGTGAAATTCCAATTGCTTTAGCAACACCTTTGCCATAGTTTTTATCTGCTTTCATACAATTATTAATATGGCGGATTTTAACATGCTTAGGGGCTTCAGCAATGTCACGTGCTGTGTTTTCAAATAAAACTTGTTGTTGTTCTTTGCTCATTAGTCTAAATAGATCGCCAGGTTGTGAATAATAATCATCATCTTCGCGATGATCCCAATTATAAGCAGCACCTTCTAACTCTAATGGAGGCTCTTTGTATTCCGGTTGTTCCTGCCATTCATCGTAACTGTTGGGTTCGTAACCCAAAGTTGAGCCAAAGTTTCCGTCAACACGTGTTTGTCCGTCGCGATGGAAAAAATTAGCATGTGGACACCTTGATTTATTAACCGGAATTTGGTGATAGTTAACGCCTAGTCTATAACGTTGAGCATCACCATAAGAGAATAATCGTCCTTGTAGCATTTTGTCTGGCGAAAATCCAATGCCCGGAACAATATTAGCTGGATTAAAAGCCGCTTGTTCAACGTCTGCAAAATAATTTTCGGGATTTCTGTTTAGCTCAAGTACTCCTACATCAATTAAAGGAAAATCTCCGTGGGGCCATACTTTTGTTAAATCAAAAGGATTAAATTCCCAGTTTTTCGCTTGTTCTTCTGTCATAACTTGAATTTTCATGTCCCATTTTGGGAAATCTTTGTTTTCGATACTATCAAACAAATCTCTTTGATGACTTTCGCGGCATTTACCAATTATTTCTTGTGCTTCCTTATCAGTTAGGTTTTTAATTCCTTGCTGTGTTTTTAAATGGAATTTTACCCAGATGCGTTCATTTTTTACATTTATCAAACTATATGTATGGCTTCCGTATCCGTTCATGTGGCGATAAGAATATGGAATACCTCTATCGCTCATTGTTATTGTTACTTGGTGTAGAGCTTCTGGCAAATTGGTCCAAAAATCCCAATTGTTTTTGGCACTTCTTAGATTGGTTTTTGGATCACGTTTTACGGCATGGTTTAAATCAGGAAATTTCAATGGGTCTTTAAGAAAAAATACCGGAGTATTGTTTCCGACTAAATCCCAATTGCCTTCTTCGGTATAATACTTCATGGCAAACCCACGAATATCTCTTTCTGCATCGGCAGCACCACGCTCTCCGGCAACTGTTGAGAACCTAACAAATACATCGGTTTTTTTCCCAATTTCTGAGAATATCTTTGCTTTTGTGTATTTGGTTATGTCGTGAGTTACTGTAAATGTGCCAAATGCACCCGAACCTTTAGCGTGCATGCGTCTTTCAGGTATTACTTCTCTGTCGAAATGAGCAAGTTTCTCTAAATACCAAACATCTTGTAATAACATTGGACCTCGTTTACCTGCTGTTATTACATTTTGGTTATCACTAACAGGAGCCCCTGTAATTGTTGTGAGTTTTTTCTTTTTTGCCATATTTGATAATTTTAATTTTAATAAAAATTAGGCAAAAGATAATGAATTATAAGTAAATTACAAAAAATATTACCAAAAGTATTATTATTTAGAATTTATCTAAAGCGATTTCGGTTTTGATTTTATTAGAATTAGTAATTTGTAAATATTAAATAAAAATATTGAATTAAACCCAATGCAGAGTAAATATCTAATTGGTTTTAGCTTTACTATAGCAATAAGTTTTAATAATGGAATTAAGCCTGGTTTTTTGATTTTGTAATATGTTCTTAAAAGTTTAACTTCATTTATAAATAGTTGCTTGTCTTCGGTAAATTCAATAATATTCCAAAGATTTTTTACCGCTTGCTCTGTTTTTCTTAAAAAGACTATATTATGGTCAGGTTCGGAATTAATTACCGGATTATTGAAAGTGAAAATTTCATAACCTGCTTTTTTCAATTGTACACCCATGAGTGTATCTTCGTGTCCATAGCCTTTAACTCTTAAGTCAAATCTATGATTTTGTAGTATGCTTGTTTTTATTATAAAATTATTGGTTTTAAGAACAGCTTGTTTTAGCTTGTTATTAGATAAACTTTCGTGTTTTTTACCATATTTCCAATGTAAACGATATTTTAAAGTAGGAGGTATATTAGGATATATGCTGCCACCTAGTATTATTTTGTGATTATTATGTAATATTTTAGCATAATTCTCTAAAAAACTATTATTTACAAGCCTCGAATCGCAGTCTAAAAATAGTAAATACTCAAAATTAGCGTATTTCGTAAATAAATTGCGTATTGCAGCTCTACCAATATTTTTATCAAGTTGAATATATTTTGTGTTGTTTGATTGCAGCTGTGAATTTTCTATTCTATATTTATCTTTAGAAGCGTCATCAATTATAATGATTTCATAGGATAATGTAAACAGTTTAGCTGCTTCAATAAGTTCAGAATGTAGCCTTTTTACTTTTTTATTATATACAGGTATGCAAATACTTAACATTTCATTTGCTAAATTAATTATTTGTATCAGACAAGAAGAATTCCTTATGAAAATTTATTAGGTATAGTTTGTTAGTAGCTCTTGTAAATGCAGTATAAAGCCATCTAAGGAAAGATTTGTCAATATTATGTTCGGTTAAATAACCATGATCGATAAATACATTCTTCCATTGTCCGCCCTGTGCTTTATGACATGTTACGGCATAAGCATATTTAATTTGCAGAGCATTGTAAAAAGGGTCATTAAAGATTGCTTGCATTTTTTTCTTTTTATCTGCTATATGCGAGTAATCAAGTTGTAATTGTTCCATTAATTGTTTATAATAGTTGTTTGGCATACTTGGTCCATCATAATTTAGGCTATCTAGTAGCACTTTAGTTTGAATTTCAAATTTTGGATAATCTATAAACTTTATTGAAACATCGGCATATCTGTAACCATATCTTTCATAGTATTTTCCTATTTGTAAAATTTCAATCATATCTCCATTAGCTATAAACGAAATTGGAGAGTTTTCGGGCAACCAAGCATAATTATTTTTTACTACCATAAGTATGTCCCCATAGCTCAATTCCTCTTCTTTCCACAAAATTCTATTTCTAATTCCATTATTGTAAAGATTTGCCGTTTTATTGCTTTTAGTAATAATGCGAGTTTCTTCAATTCCAAATATGTTGTAACTGTTTTCAATGGCTTCAATAAGGTCTGTACCTGATATTCTTTCAATATCTTCAAAATCATTTGTTTGTACTTCAGGGAATTTATAATCTTCGTTTTGCAATGTTTTTCTTATTTTGGTTGCATTAATTAATATGCCGGAGTTGTGAGCTTGCCTTACCACAGTTTCCATACTTCCACTACTTACATTGCAATTGTGCGATAACAGTACTTCTTGGTTAAGTGCAGGGCTTTTGTCGAGATGTACAGGAGGTAATTGTGCATTATCACCAACTAGTATAAGTTTATTATTTGTATTGCTAAAAACAAATTCCAATAAATCTGAAAGTAATCTGCCTGAACCAAAAATATTTCCAGGCAAATTAGTATCTGTTATCATTGAAGCTTCGTCAACAATAAACACTGTATTCTTGTATTTATTATAGTTAATATCAAAACTATTAACCGCATCAGAGAGTTTATTTTGTTTGTAGATAAGTTTATGAATTGTAAACGATTCCTTGTTTGCATAGCTTGAAAAAACTTTTGCAGCCCTTCCGGTTGGAGCAATTAAGACAGTGTTAATATTAATTTCTAATAAACTATTAATAAACGAACTAATCAAACTGGTTTTTCCTGTCCCTGCATATCCTGTTAGAATATAAACACTTCTGCTCTTGTTGGCATTAACAAAATACGTAAGATTTTCAGCAATGCTTTTTTGGCATTCTGTAAACCTGTATCCAAGCTTATTTTCAATGTTTTTATAAAATTTTTTTAAATCCAAGTTTGTTTTTAATTAATCAATACAGAAAATCTCAAAAAAATTTATAATTTTGCTTCACAAATCTAATTTTAAAAATTGTGTAATGAAAGCAGTAAATATTATTATTAAGCTTGTTTTACTCGGAATTATTGTATTCCTGATTTATTTAATTGTTGCAGGCATTCAAAAACCTATTGATTTTGACATTGAAAGAAAAGCAAGGTTTAATAAAGTGATTGAGCGTTTAAAGGATATTAGAACAGCTCAGGTAGAATATAAAAACCAGTATGGTTATTATACACCTGACTTTGATACATTAATTAACTTTATAAAGAATGCAAAAATGCCGGTAGTATATGCCGAAGGCGCAGTCCCTGACAGCCTTACAGAATTAGAAGCTTTTGAATTAGGTATTATTAAAAGAGACACTTCTTATGTGCCATATATGGATACATTGTTTAAACATATTGATTATAAAATTGAGCGGATGAAGTATATCCCTGTAGGAACTAAAGCTCAGTTCAGAATGGATACCTCTACCATAAATACTGGTTCTGGAGTACCCGTTAAAGTTTTTGAAGCCAGAATTAGTAATTGGGATGTTTTGCATGGGCTAGACGAGCAGCTTATTATAAATTATAATTCTGAAAATGATTCTGTTATTAAAGTTGGTAGCCTTGAAACCGCAAATAATAATGCTGGTAACTGGGAGTAATAAATACCCTTATATGCATGAATCATGTTAATATAGAAGAACCGGGAATTTTAAAAATTAATAGCAAAGAAATTGAAATGTCTATGCAGATTAGTTTGCATGGACTTTCGTTTTGTCTATTACACTTGCCTGAAAAAAAAATCGTTGCACTTAATCATCTGCCAAATAATACCGGAAAAGCTATTGAAGACTTTTTCGTTGAACAATGGAATTCAAATCGATTAATAAATAAAGATTACGCTAGTTTTAAATTTATTTATCCATATAAGCGACTTACTTTAGTACCTGAGGCATTGTTTAACGAAAATGATGCAGAACTTGTGTTTAATTATAATTTTTCAAAACTCGACAGTGAGATTTTGAAATCTGTAAAAATGTCTAAAAGTGAATCTTTTGCGGTGTTTGCTATACCTATAAATATATATAATATAGTTAACTCCCAAATTGATGGAAAGTGGATGCCACATATCATGCCGTTTGCAGAAGCAAATATTAAAAATTTTCGTTTAGATGAAGATATAAAAGCATCTAAGATGTATATTAATTATAATGATGATTTTATTGACATCTTATTAGTTGATGAAACCGGAATAAAAATGTACAATAATTTTATTGTAAAATCAGCTAATGATATTGTATATTTTATCCTTAATATATTTGATAAATTAAAGCTTAATCCCGAAAAAGTTAATATTGCAATTTCTGGTAATATTAATCCCGATAATTACGGGATAGTTACACTACAAAAGTTTATCCGGAATGTTTACTTTGTTGCTAGAAGGCAAGATTTGAAATATACTTATCTAATGCAAGATATTCAGCCGCATGTGTTTTCAAACCTCATAAATCTTGCAGCATGCGAATTGTAGCAGGATTGTATAAGGGGATTCATTTTCAACCACCCAAAGGGTTTAATGCTCGACCTACTACTGATTTTGCTAAAGAAGCTTTGTTTAATATTCTCGAAAGCCAATATGACATATCAAGTTTTAATGTTTTAGATTTGTTTGCTGGCTCAGGGAGCATAAGTTACGAATTTTGTTCCCGCAAAGCATTATCGGTTACAGCCATAGATATTAATAGAAACTATATAAAATATATATCTCAAAATCTGAATAAGTTCGGATGCAAAAATGCAAGAGCTGTTTGTATAGATTCATTCACTTTTATAAAAAAATCGAAAGTAAAGTACGATTTAGTATTTTGCGATCCTCCTTTTAGTTTTGCAAAATACTCCGAATTGTATGAGGCAATTGTCGATTATAATATATTGATGCCTAATGCTATTCTAATTATTGAACATCCTAAAGCAACAGATTTTTCAAGCAAAAAATATTTTATTGATAAGCGAAAATATGGGCATGTTTGTTTTAGTTTGTTTTCTGGATTCGAAGAAAAAGAAGAAATTTGAAATAAAAGCAGAAAATGTGAGAATGTCATAATATTTTTTGCGATATAATTTTATATTTGATATCAATTTTAAAATAATAAAATATTAACAAATAATGGATGTAATTAATACAATTAAGCAAAAAGCTAAGCAAAACAAACAAAGAATTGTATTGCCTGAAGGTACTGAGCTGCGTACACTTACAGCTGCAAATCAGATAATAAACGAAGAACTTGCTAGTGTAATTTTAATTGGTAATAAAGAAGAAATTGAAAGATTGGCAAGCGAAAACAATTTAAAACATATTAAACATTCCACAATAGTTGATCCTAAGCATCATGAGAAAAAGGAATACTATATTGATATGCTTGTAGAAATAAGGAAGAATAAAAATTTAAGCTATGAAAAAGCTGCTCGTTTAATTGAAGATCCTCTGTATTTAGGAGTGATGATGATAAAAAATGGTGACGCTGATGGAGAAGTAGCAGGTGCCGAAAATGCTACTGGTGATGTGCTAAGACCTGCTTTCCAGATAGTTAAGACTTTACCGGGTATTAGTGTGGTTTCCGGTGCCTTTTTAATGATTTTATCCGATAAATCTTTTGGTGAGAATGGTATGATGGTTTTTGCAGATTGTGCTGTTCATCCTGACCCAACAGCCGAAGAACTTGCACAAATAGCTGTTGCAACAGGAAATACAACCAGAGCAATTGCCGGATTTGAACCAAGAATTGCAATGCTTAGTTTTAGTACTAAAGGTAGTGCTTTTCACCCAATGGTTGATAAAGTAGTTGAAGCAACAAAAATTGCACGGCAAATGGCTCCTGACATGTTGATAGATGGTGAATTACAGGCAGATGCAGCAATTATTGCAGCTATTGGTAAGAAAAAAGCACCCGATAGTAAAATTGCAGGAAATGCTAATGTTTTGGTGTTCCCAAGCCTTGAAACTGGTAATATCGCCTATAAACTAGTTCAAAGATTGGCAAAAGCCGAGGCAATAGGTCCAGTATTACAGGGAATGGCAGCTCCTATAAACGACTTATCAAGAGGGTGCTCAGTTGACGATATTGTTAATCTGGTTGCTATTACAGCAAACCAGGCTGCAGCAAAAAAATAGAAAATCAATTGTTTTACGTAAATTATATTATAGAGAAAAAATGAAAATACTTGTTTTAAACTGCGGAAGCTCATCAATCAAATACCAGATGCTGGATATGACTAATGAGCCAAAATTATTAGCAAAAGGATTAATTGAAAGAATTGGATTGCCACAAGGTTTGTTAAAACATGAAAAATGCGGGGTAGAACCATTTAAACTTGAAGAGCCAATTCCTGATCACCCTCACGGAATAAAATTACTGCTGTCTGCACTTATGGATGATAAACATGGGGTTATCGAAAAGTATGAGGATATAAATGCAGTTGGACATAGAGTCGCACATGGTGGAGAGTACTTTGATAAAAGTGCAATTATCGATAAGCAAGCTCGTATAAATATTGAAAGATGTTGTGGTTTAGCACCATTACACAATCCTGCTAATCTTAAAGGAATAGATGCTATGAGCGAATTATTACCCGAAGTTAAGCAAGTTGCAGTATTCGATACTTCTTTTCACCAAACAATGCCCGATTATTCATTCCATTATCCTATACCATATAAATATTACGAAGAAGATAAGCTTCGTAGATATGGTTTTCATGGTACAAGTCATAAATATGTAGCCGAAAAAGCGTGTAATTTATTAGATTGGAATTTTAATGAAAAGAAAATTATAACCTGCCATCTTGGTAATGGAGCATCTATTTGTGCAATCGAAAATGGACAATCTGTTGATACAAGTATGGGCTTTACTCCGGTAGAAGGTTTAATGATGGGTACACGAGTAGGAGACCTTGATAATGGTGCCCTGCTATATATAATGGAAAAAGAAGGCTTAGATACAAGCGAAGCTAATAAACTGATAAATAAACAAAGTGGATTACAGGGGTTTAGCAATATCTCCTCGGATATGAGAGATTTAACCGAAGCTGCTGCTAATGGAAATGAAAGAGCAGATTTAACTATTAAAATGTTTGCATATAGAGTGCGTAAATATATTGGCTCGTATGCTGCTGCAATGGATGGACTTGATTTGATAATTTTTACCGGCGGTATCGGAGAAAATGCTTGTATAGTGAGAGAACTTATTGCAGAAAAATTAACATTTTTTGGAGTTAATTTCGATTACGAAGCAAACAAAGATAGTAGAGGTAAAGATATAATTATTTCAAAAGAAAACTCTTCTACAAAAGTAATGGTAATAACAACTAATGAGGAACTTGTAATTGCAAATGATACTAAACGTCTTGTTATTAATAATTAAAAAATTATTTTGCAATCTTAAACAAAATTGAGTGATATGGTTTTAAAAAAAATTGATGAATTAATTGAAATAGCTAAAAGCAAAGAAACTCGCGTGTTAGCAGTGGCTGCATCAGCTGATAAACATGTTGTTGAGGCTGTTGCAAATGCAGCTAAAGACAATATAGTAATTCCAATTTTTGTTGGTAATGAGAAGCTCACAAAAGAATATGCCGAAGTTGCCGGTTTAAAAATTGAAAATATTAGGTTTATTAACGAAATTAATGATGCAAAAGCTTGCGCTATTGCTGTAAATCTTGTTAGAGAAGGTAAAGCAGATATTTTAATGAAAGGTCAGGTTGCAACTGCTACATTACTAAAAGCGGTACTTGATAAAGAAAATGGTTTGCGAACAGGTTCTACTCTTTCGCATTTTGCTTTGTTTGAATCTCCTTATTATCATAAACTAATCGGAGTTACAGATGCTGCAATGAATGTAGCACCAGAATTTCAAGATAAAGTCTCGATTGTGAAAAATGCAGTAAGTGCAATGCAGGGAATTGGAATTGAGATGCCTAAGCTTGCGGTAATAGGACCCGTTGAGGTAGTGAATCCAAAAATTGAAAGTACTGTACATGCTGCTATGTTAACTCAAATGAATAAACGAGGACAAATTTCTAATTGCATTATTGATGGACCATTAGCTATTGATAATGCAGTGTCGAAAGAAGCTTGCCAGCAAAAGAAAATTGTTACAGAAGTAGGCGGAGATGCCGATATTTTAATGGCGCCGGAACTTAATGCTGCTAATATTCTTTACAAAATGTTTTCTTTTATGGGGGGAGCTGTTTCGGCTGCTGTAATCTTAGGAGCTAAATGCCCTATTGTTTTAACATCACGTGCCGATTCGGAACACACAAAATTATTGTCAATAGCATTTGCTGCAGCAATGTAAATCTTTTAAAATAAAATAGTATGAATAAATATCGAATTCTTGCCGTTAATCCCGGCTCAACAAGTACAAAAATTGCAGTTTACGAAAATGAAACTAATGTATTTCTTAAAAACATAAAACATACTGCAGATGAGTTAGCCGAATTTAAAGATATTGCTTCGCAAGATAATTTTAGAAAATCTGCAATACTTAGAGAATTAAAAGAAGCAGGTCAAGACATTAATACTATGGATATAGTTGTAGGGCGTGGTGGTCTGGTAAAATTTATCCCCTCAGGTGTATATCAAGTTAATGAGGCAATGATTAGAGATTTACACAAATCTCCAATGGGTGAACATGCCAGCAATCTTGGTGGATTAATCGCTCACGATCTTGTGCAAAGTATGAATAATGTTAAAGCATATATTGCAGACCCGGTTGTTGTTGACGAATTGGAAGATATAGCTAGAATTACAGGGCATCCTAATTTTGAAAGAGTTTCTATTTTTCATGCTTTAAATCAAAAAGCAATTGCAAGGAAATTTGCAAGTGAAATTGATGAGAAATACGAAAATCTAAATTTAATTGTTGTTCATCTAGGAGGTGGAATTTCTGTTGGTGCTCATCTGAAGGGTAAAGTAATTGATGTAAATAATGCATTGAACGGAGAAGGTCCTTTTTCTCCGGAAAGAACAGGTACCTTACCGGCATGGCAACTTGCAGATTATTGTTTAAGTGGTAAAGCAGAAAAATCAGTTATTAAAAAAATGATAACAGGAAAAGGCGGTTTTGTTGCTTATTTAAATACAAACGATGCCTATGCGGTTGAAATGCGAGCAAAAGAAGGAGACGAAAAAGCACAATTCATCTCTGATGCTATGGCATATCAAGTAGCTAAAGAAATTGGGGCAATGGCAACTGTACTTAAAGGTATTGTTGATGGAATATTGTTAACAGGAGGTATAGCTTATAATAAACAGTTTTGTTCTTTTATTGAACAAATGGTTAGCTTTATTGCACCAGTTAAAGTCTATGCCGGTGAAGATGAAATGATGGCTTTAGCACTAAACGGTTTAATGGTGCTACGTGGCGAAATCGAAGAGAAAGTTTATAAATAAAATAGTTTTAAATAAAATTTGTTAATAAAATGAAAAATGTAATTCATACCGAAAAAGCCCCTAAAGCAATAGGGCCTTATAGTCAAGCAATCGAAATTAACGGAATGCTTTTTATTTCCGGACAAGTACCTGTAAACCCTGAAACCGGAAGTATTCCCGAAGGCATTACTGCACAAACCGAACAAGTAATGAAAAATATTGCAGCAATTTTAGATAAAGCAGGCTATGCTTTTAGTGATGTAATCAAAAGTACTTGTTTACTTAGCGATATGAGTAATTTTAAAGCAATGAATGAGGTTTACGGTAAATATTATTCCGAAAATCCTCCGGCAAGAGCAGCATTTGCTGTTAAGGAATTACCTCTTGGAGCATTAGTAGAAATTGAAACTATAGCTGTAAAATAGTGATATTGATAATAAAAAAAAAAACGGCTCTAAATTCTAAATTAGAGCCGTTTTTTTTTAGTTTAAAATGTCTTATTCCGAGATTACTTCAAAACTTATATCAACCTTAATGTCTTTAAACAATTTAATATTTGCATTATAAGTTCCAAGTTCTTTAACGCTATCTTCTTTGATGGTAATATTCTTGCGGTCAATGTCGAAACCTTCAGCTTTAAGAGCTTCCGATAACATTATAGTATTAATAGAACCAAAAATTTTACCGGTAGAGCTTGTTTTAGCACCAACTCTAAGTGTGTCTAATTTTTCAAGTTTAGCAGCAATTTCGGTAGCATTTTCACGCATTTTTTCGATTTTGTGTGAGCGTTGTTTAAGTATCTCCTCGTGATTTTTACGAGCAATTTTAGTAGCGATTATAGCCATACCTTTAGGTATAAGGTAATTTCTTGCATAGCCGTCTTTTACGCTAACTATATCATCTTTGTGTCCAAGATTTTGTATATCTTCTTTTAATATAATATCCATTACTTTTCCTCCCTATTTATTTCATTAAATCGGTTACATAAGGCAACAACGCAAGGTGGCGGGCTCTCTTAACAGCTTGTGATACTTTACGCTGAAATTTTAGCGAGGTGCCGGTAATCCTGCGAGGTAAAATTTTACCTTGTTCGTTAAGAAATTTCTTTAAAAACTGCGGGTCTTTATAATCAACATACTTAATTCTGTTTTTCTTAAAACGGCAGTATTTTTTCTTTTTAACCTCTACTGATGGAGGAGTAAGATATCTAATTTCAGAATCGTTTTGTGCCATGATTATTCCTCCTTATTTTTTTGTTCTAATTTTTGTTTGCGTTTTTTCTCACTGTATTCTATAGCATGCTTATCCATTGCAAATGTTAAGAAACGGATAATACGCTCATCGCGGCGGTATTCAGTTTCTAATTTTTTAATGAATTCACCTTCGCATCTAAATTCGATGAGGTGATAAAAGCCTGTAGATTTTTTTTGAATAGGGTACGCAAGTTTTTTTAAACCCCAATCTTCTTCATGAACAACTTCTCCGCCGTTTGCTTTTATTAGCTCGCGGAATTTGGCAACCGTTTCCTTCATCTGAACTTCAGACAAAACGGGAGTAGCAATGAAAACGGTTTCATACTGATTAACCATAATTAATACTTTTTTAAATTTTTAAACAAATTAGTTAAACAATGAAATATAATTTACGAGCCGCAAAAGTACAATATTTTTTTTATTTATAAAAACTTACTATTAAATAAATTGATGATTTAATTAATTGATTTGAAAGTGATTATAATTATAGCAATATTAGCCTAATTTAATTATATATTTAATCTGCAATAATTTAAACTCTTATTAAGTAAAAATATTAATTTTGTAATCTGAATTGCCCAAGTGGCGGAATTGGTAGACGCGCTGGTTTCAGGGACCAGTTCTCGCAAGGGAGTGCAGGTTCGATTCCTGTCTTGGGCACATAAAGAGGCTGTCTAAAAAGTATTTAGGCAGCTTTTTTTATTAATAATTTGTTGTTAATAAAAAGGTTGCAACATTTCTGCTGCAACCAGCTTAGTCTCACTAAATTTTATTAATTTAGTGTTGAAACAACAAAGCTATGGCAAAAGTAATATTTAAAGAATTAGTGAACAATCAAATTGTTCTTTTTCCAGAAAACATTTCGGATAGAATTCCTGAAAATCATCCAGTTCGTTTGGTAAATCATATAGTAGACCATTTGGATATTACCAATATAATAAATAAATATGTTGAAGGCGGTACGAGCAGCTATCACCCGCGAATGATGCTTAAAGTTTTATTTTACAGTTATTTAAGTAATGTTTATTCATGCCGAAAGATTGAAAAAGCATTGCAGGAGAATATTTATTTTATGTGGTTATCAGGCAAATCCGTTCCTGATTTTCGAACAATAAATAATTTCAGAGGCCAAAGATTAAAAGGAGAAATACAAAATCTTTTTGCTGAGATAGTTAAATTGTTGCAAATTAGTGGCTATGTTAGTCTTGAAGTTCAGTATATTGATGGAACAAAAATTGAGTCTGCATCCAACAAATATACTTTTGTGTGGCGAGGTTCTGTTGAGAAGAATAAGGTCAAATTAGAGACAAAAATCGCATCCATACTAAAAGAGATCGATAGCCAGATAAAGGAAGACTCCAAAGAACAAAATAAAGAAGAAATAAGAAAGTCTATTGATACAGAAGAACTTAAATCAAAACTATCAGAGTTAAACAAAAAGCTTAAGACTAAAGATAAGTCAACACAAAAACAGCTTCAGGAACTTCAACAAAATCTGTTACCACGCTTGGAAAAGTATGAAAATCAATTGGAGATTATGGGCAATCGCAACAGTTTTAGTAAGACCGATCCTGATGCAACATTTATGCGGACCAAAGAAGATCACATGATGAATGGTCAGTTAAAAGCTTGTTATAATCCTCAGATATCAACAGAAAATCAATACATTACACACTATAGTATACATCAGACACCAGGAGACACAACTACACTAGTTGGGCACCTTGAATCATTTGAAAGTTATTATGGTTACCAAAGCAATGTTGTTGTTGCGGATGCAGGGTACGGCAGTGAAGAAAATTACGAATATCTTGAAGAAAAAGGAATAGAAGCATATGTTAAATATAACTATTTCCATTTTGAGCAAAAAAAGAAAAATAAAAACAATGCTTTTCTAGTTCAAAACCTTTACTACAACAGCGATGAAGACTATTACGTTTGTCCTATGGGACAACATTTGATTAGAGTCGGACATGGAACTAGAACTTCTGATAATGGTTACAAATCTGAGGTTACATATTACCAAGCTACCCGTTGTATAGGTTGCCCATTAAGAGGTATGTGCCATAAAGCGGAAGGGGTTAGACTTATTAGTGTTAACCATAGACTTAAGGAATTAAAAGCAAAAGCCAGAGATCGTCTGATGAGCTCGATAGGTTTATTCCACCGAAGTAAACGACCAATCGAACCAGAAGCAGTTTTTGGGCAATTAAAATCAAACAATAAGTTTAACAGATTTACTCTCAGAGGTCTCGAAAAAGTAAATATTGAATTTGGATTAATGGCGATTGCTCATAATTTAAGGAAATTGACTGCATAAAAGCGCCAATTTTCTATTTTTTGTCCAAATAAGACCACTTATTTAGAACAATTTTAGAATTATGAAACATTTATACTCTATCAGAAAAATATTAAACATTTAAAACTGGTTAAAGCAAATTTGAACTTTTAATAAAAAAAAGAGGCTGTCCACTTTTTAGACAGCCTCTTGTTTTAATTGTTTATTATCTAAATCTTATCAATTTTCAGTGTTTATCCAATTAACAAGACCTTTTTTCTCTATTATTTTCATTAATTTATCAGGAAGTGGCTCGAAGTGGAATTCTTTGTCGTTAATCTTAATAATACCTTGTTCAAATCTTATATCTACCTTATCGTAGGGTTTATAAGCATCAACAATTTCGGGAAGAACAATAAGTGCTAATCCTTGGTTAATGCTTGAGCGATAAAATATTCTATTTACAGATTTTACAATTACAGCTTTAACTCCTGCATGTGCAAGACCAACCGCAGGATGTTCTCGACTACTACCGCAACCAAAATTATCGCCGGCAATAATTATATCACCTGCTTGTACATTCTTGCTAAAGTTAGGATCGAAACCAGCAAATAAATGAGGCATAATCGCATCGGCATCAGAGCTTAAAACATTGTATGTTAAGTTACCAGCAAACATCTGATCTGTATTCAAATTATCTGTGTCGGCATAATTCCAAACATTGCCAAGTCTTCTGTTGTCGTTTTCTTTAATTTCAATTGTAGAAGATTGCTCTTTATCAATTCTAAATTTTTCGTTACCGGGATTTGTACGCGGGTCTGTTATTTTGCCTGCAATAGCAGAATAGGCAACTGTTGCCGGCGAAGCAAGATATATTTCAGCTTCTTTATTGCCCATACGACCTTTAAAATTTCGGTTAGCTGTGCTTATTACACGATACTCGTCAGCAGGAATACCTTGTCCTGTACCTAAACAAGGACCGCAACTCGATGCTAAAACATTTGCTCCGGCATTCATCAATGTTTCAACTAAGCCTTCTTTAATGGCTTGCATAAATATTTCCTTAGAAGCCGGAATTACAAGTAACTGAAACCCGTCAGCAACTTGTTTCCCATTTAATATTTCGGCTGCTATCCTAATATCTTCTAACCTTCCGTTTGTGCATGTGCCAATCAATCCTTGATGTAATTCTAACCCGGCAACTTCGGCTAAAGCTTTAACATTGTCAACATGATGTGGTGCAGCAACTAAAGGATAGATGTGGCTTAAGTCGATATTAATTTCTTTAATATAATGAGCATCAGCATCAGCCCAGATACCATCAAATTTTTCTCCAAAATGATTCTCGAGAACTTCATCGGCAGGGAATACTGCGTTTTTTGCTCCCATTTCTGATGCAAGATTTGCCAATGTCATTCGCTCTGAAATGCCTAATGTTTTTACTCCATCGCCATGATATTCTATGCTCATATAATTAGCTCCATCAGAGCCTATTAATCCAATTATCCACAGCGAAATATCTTTTGCATATACGCCTTCAGGTAATTTGCCTGTAAGAGTAATCTTTATTGATTCTGGAACTCTAAACCAAGTCTCGCCTTTTTTCCATAAACCCGCCGATTCAGTTCTATCTATTCCAGCTGCAAGAGTATTAAAAGCCCCAGCTGTACATGTGTGAGAATCACTGCCTACTATTATCATACCTGGTCGAGCATGATTTGCCATTAATTGATGACATATTCCACCGCCTACATCATAAAACTTTTTAATATCTTGCTCCTTCACAAAATCACGTATTTCCTGATATTGAGTTGCTAATTTTGCATTAGTAGGTGGAGCATTGTGATCTAATACTACCAGTAGTTGTTCGGGATCAGAAACTTTAGTTCCTCCCATTTTCTTAAAAGTATTTTTAATACTTGCCGTATTGTCGTGGGTAAGGACAATATCAGGCTTTCTAAATACAATGGCACCACAATTGGCACCTAATATTTTCTCAACAAAAGTTTTTCCTGCCATAATTATTAATGTTTTTTACAAAAATAGAGATAATATTCGCTAAATAAATAAATATCTGTTAGAAAATTTGATAGTTATAGAACATTATAAGCTTATGTTAAAGCAATAAAAAAACCACTAATATAATTAGCGGTTTATAAGAAAATTGGAATTCTTTACGAAAAAATTACATCATTTCTTTCATGGCTTTGTAGGCTTTGTCACCATAAACTATTGATGGTCCACCGCCCATAACAACCGCAACACCTATAGTTTCAACTATTTCGTCTTTCGTTGCTCCTGCTTGTAAAGCACCTTAAACATGACAAGCAATGCAGCCTTCACATCTAATGGTTATTGCAATACCAAGAGCTATTAGCTCTTTAGTTTTCGCACTTAATGCTTTGTCTTCTCCGGTTGCATGGTGCATTTTTACGAAGCCTTCTGCAACTCCGGGATTTTCTTTTGAAAGTGTGCCGATAAAATCAAATACGGCTTTAGCTTGTTCTGAATAATTACTCATAATTAATCGTTTTTGTTTTTATAGTTTATTAATTAGCCCGCATTATTCATCGCATTATTCTTGGCAGGCTCGTAACAAGTTGTTAGTCTGTGGTTTGGCACGGTGCTTAAGGTTTTATTATTAGCCAAATTTTGAGAAAGCTTACAATTATCTTTGTGCATCTGCTTCGTTGCAAAACTCTTGAAATATAAGGATATATCTGCAAGTTTCGACGCCTACCAGCTACACAAAGCTAATCGTATGAATAATGCGGGTTAGTGTATTTAACAAGTAAAGAATATGATTTGTTTACATAAAAAAAAATTATGTATAAAATAAGCCCTTAGGTGTTTTTTTGTCTATTTAATAATATTTGAAAATATCTGATTTTAAATAAAATTATTCTTTCAAAATGCTAAAGCTTTTGCTTACATTATCCTTGTTGTTCGTAATAACAAATTCATAATTACCTACTGCTAAGTCTTTTATCGACAAATTATAAGAAGTAGAGTTAATTATAGCATGTTTAATTAAATTGCCATTATCTAAATAGATAGATAGAATAAAATCTTGTTCGTTATTGGTTTCAATAGTTACAATATCGTTTGCCGGATTTGGAAAGATATTGATATTGTTTAATAGAAATGTTAATATCTAGGCAAATTACTAATTATTCTTGGGTAATAGCAATATTACTTTTTAACTATTATTAGAAATCATTATTATTATTTAACAATAATATCAAACTAAATAGCTGTTGATTTTAGGTTTTCAACTTCTTCTTCTTGGCTGCAGGAAATAAAACATTATTTAAAATCAAACGGTAGCCGGCTGAGTTAGGGTATAAATCGAGTTTGGTTGGGGGGTCGCCAACATAATGACGGTAATCTTCGGGGTCGTGCCCACCATAAAAAGTCCACATACCCTTACCAAATTCTCCATGTATGTATCTAGCTTCGTTAGCAGTTTTATTTTCTCCCATAATTAAGACTTCAGATTTAATTACATCTCTGTTAAAAGCAGTACTTTGCCCCATGAAACCTTTTATTAAGTTTTCATGACTCTGGCACAACATTGTTGGTACAGGGTCCCACTTTGCCGAGAATTCAAATAATGTAAAATAATCGGAATCTTGACCAACTTTCCTAGTTTGAGAAACATCGATATTACTATGTTCGTATTCCATAGGATTGCGAACTAATGTAAATTTTTCGAATGCCAAACACTGTGAATAATCAAGTTTGCTTTGTGCATCAGGATCAGCAGGGTCTCCATCGTACATAGATTCGCAAATATCTGTTCCCTCTGCTGCCAATGCAATATCGAAAGTGTCGGTAGCCGAACACATCGCAAATAAAAAACCCCCGTTACTTACATAAGCTTTAATAGTTTTAACAACAAAAAGCTTAAGTTGCGAAACTTTATTAAATCCAAATTCTTTTGCCATAGTCTCAGCGTTTTGTTGCTGCTCCCTATACCACTGCATGTGCCTGTATCCGGCGTAGAATTTTCCGTATTGTCCTGTAAAATCTTCGTGATGTAGATGCAACCAATCATATTTAATTAAATCGCCATTAATAATTTCGGCATCATAAATTACATCGTAAGGAATTTCGGCATAAGTAAGTGCTAAAGTTACCGCATCGTCCCACGGGAGTTTATCGGAAGGAGAATAAACAGCAATTTTTGGAGCTTTCTCAAGTTTTACTGCATCCATATTGAGGTCTGGTCTTGCAATTTCGTTAAAAATTTGTTGTTTCTGAACATCTGCTATAACCTCGAAACTTACATCTCTTATTCTGCATTCGGTTTCAATATCTTTATTATAAGGAGTTAAAAACGAACCACCCCGATAATTAAGAAGCCACCAAGCCTCAACCTGATTTTGCAAAGTCCAGTATGTAATACCATAAGCCTTTAAATGGTTAGTTTGACTATCATCCATGGGGATTAATAAAAATGCCGACCTCGATGTGAGTGGAGCTAATAATATTATTAATAATATGTATGTAAATAAGCCTTTCATTTAATTATATTTTACTCAAAATTACTAAAAATATTAACGTAGTGTTTTTGCATTTATTCTATTCATACACAATTTGAAAAGAAGTTTATTGACTATGCTAAACAACACAATAACGTTAGAAAAATAACAATGTTAATTAAATAACAAAAGTTATCTTTGTGCATAAATTGAAAGTTTAAAAAATGAAAATAGAAGAAATACGTTATCTGTTAAATGCGAAAATTTCTTCTTTGCCGAAGTGCAGAGATTGCGAGTACAATTTTGCTTTTGCAAGCGATTTAATGAGTGACGTACTTAGGATAAGACCTGACGAAGTAATACTAATTACCGGTTTGTGTAATGTGCAAACAATACGAACCGCTGAAATGTCTGATATTAATTGCGTGGTATTGGGTAGAGGAAAACAACCCAACGATGAAATGAAAAAGCTTGCACAAGATAATAATATTACTTTAATGTATTGTGATTATAGTGTTTATAAAATTTGCAGTATCTTAGGCAAAGAAGGAATTAAACCATTGTATTAATGGAATATACAAAAAAAATAATTGGTGGAAATTTTAGTGAAGCAGGAGAAGCTTCAAGTGCTATAAAAAAGGTGTTGAAACAGCTTGGAGTTGATAGTCAGGTAATTAGACGTACTGTTGTGGCTATTTACGAAGCCGAAGTTAATGTTGTAGCCCATGCTTACGAAGGATTATTATCGGTTTTAATTGAGGATGATAAAATTAAAATTGTAATTGAAGATGAAGGCCATGGTATCGAAGATATTGAAAAAGCAATGGAGGCCGGTTATTCTACTGCTTCAGAAAAGGTTAGAGAAATGGGTTTTGGTGCAGGAATGGGGTTGCCAAACATTAAAGCAAATACCGATAAAATGACTATTAATAGTGTGGTAGGTAAAGGAACCGTAATTGAATTGATAAACTATTTCTAATGGAAATAAATAATACAAATAAGGAGTTTTATCACGCACTTACTATCGATAAAGATGTGTGTGTGGGATGTGCAAATTGCATGAGTGTTTGCCCTACCGAAGCAATTAGAATAAGGAATGGTAAAGCCGAACTGTATAACAATAAATGTATAGATTGTGGTGCATGCTATAAGGTTTGCCCTGTAAAAGCTATTTATATTAAGCAAGATGATTTTAAAAATATCCAAAATTATAAGTATAGAATAGCATTAGTCCCTGCAATTTTAATCGGACAATTTTCACATAATATTAGAACATCACAGATTTATGCAGCAATAAAAGAGCTTGGTTTTACACATGTTTACGAAGTTGAAAATGCTGCAGCAACTATTGTAGAAGCTTACAAAAAATATATGAAAAAACATAAGCTGCAAAAACCATTTATTTCTCCGTTTTGTCCGGCTGTTGTGCGTCTTATTCAGGTACGTTTCCCCTCGCTTGTGAAAAACATTATACATTTTGGTGTCCCTTTCGACTTTGCAGCAAATTCTATCCGCAAAAGATTGAGCAATGCCGGAATTAAAAATGAGGACATTGGTATGTTCTATATTACTCCCTGTGCTGCAAAAATAGCTTCGGTAAAAAGTCCGGTAGAAGATGTTATATCTCCAATAAACGGAGTAATTAATATGGATTTGATTTACAATAAAATTCAATCATTGATAACTAAATCAATGCCTCCGGTTCAGTCGCTAAATCATGCTTTAAGAGGAAAAGATGTTTTGTTTAGTTTGACAGCCGGAGAAAAGTCCCGATTCGAAGGAAGAAGTTTTGCTATTGATGGGATGAAAAATATTATTGAATTTCTTGAACAACTCGAAAACCAAGAAAAAACTAATGTGGATTTTTTAGAATTAAGAGCTTGTAATCAAAGTTGTGCAGGTGGTGTGCTTACTGTAGCAAATAGATTTCTAGCTATGGAGCGATTAAATGATAGATGTAAGGCTATTGATAAAATGAATGAAGAAAGAGGAATGCCTAAACAGGGAGAAAAACTTGATATTGATGAGCAAACTTATAAAAAGCTTATTATTCCTGAAATAAAACCCAGACCAATATTGAAAGTAGGGGACAATATTAAAAATTCCTTGAGAAGGCTACAAGAAATGGAAAACATAATAAATACTTTGCCCGGAGTACATTGTTGTATGTGTGGGGCACCAAATTGTAGTGCGTTTGCCGAAGATATTGTTAGAGGAAATGCAAAAATCACAGATTGTATTTTTTATAATGACAAACCTGAAAATATCAAGAAAAAATTATGTGAAATCTGGGGCAAAAACAAATTCTTTAAAACCAATAATGATGAAAATTAGTGAATTATTAAGTAAAATTGATTTAAATCTTGAAAATAAATCAGCAGATATTGAGCATATTATAAATGGTGTGTATGCTTCTGATTTATTAAGTGATGTTATGGGATTTGCTAAGCATGGCGAATTATGGGTAACATTGCAAACACATAAAAATGTTGCTGCTATTGCCGGACTTAAAGATTTAAGCGGTGTGATAATTGTTGGTAACAATAAGCCTGATAAGGAAATGTTAGAAAAATGTACCGAAGATGGGATACCTGTTTTTACGACAAATTTATCTACATATCAAGTTTGTGGAGAATTGTATGTAATTTTAAATCAATAATGCTTTATAAAGCCGACATACACATACATACGGTATTATCACCTTGTGGGGATTTGTACATGAGCCCTTCAAATATTGTAGAGGCTGCTTTAAAGAAATCTTTAAATATTATTGGTATTACAGACCATAATTCAACACTTAATGTTGAAGTAACAAGTAAGATTGCGAAAAAGTATAATATATTAGTACTTTATGGTGCTGAAGTTACAACTCGCGAAGAAGTACATTGTTTGTGTTTTATGCCTAGTTTAATTAGATTGTCCGAATTTCAGAAATATATTGATAATAATATTAGAAAAATTCCAAATGACATAAAACGGCTTGGATACCAATTGGTTGTTGATGAAAATGAACAAATTTTAGATGAAATACCTCACTCTTTATTAGCGGCAACAAATTTATCTATAAACCAACTAAGAAATGATGTTGCAGATTTTGATGGAATTTTTATTCCGGCACATATTAATCGATCTGCAAATAGTATTGATAGCCAATTGGGGTTTATGCCTGATGATTTGAATCCCGATGCAATTGAATTATATAAATATAGCGATACTCAAGAGTTTCTTAAAAAAAACCAACAGCTTGCTAATCTTAAAATATTTCAATCTTCTGATGCTCATTTTATTAACGATATAGCTTCCGCTTACACTAATATAGAAATAGAAGAATTGAGTTTCGATGCTTTTAAAAAAGCACTTTGTGATAAAAAATAAACTTACAGATGAAAACTATTGATCTACATCTATCGGATATTATTAATAATTCGATTCGAGCACAAGCAAACGAGATTGAGCTTATGTTCGAATACTCGAATAATGATAATTCATTGCTTATCACAATTAAAGATGATGGTATAGGTATGGATGAAATTGCTTTAAAACAAGCATGTGATCCATATTTTACAAGTAGAACCGAAAGAAAAGTTGGCTTAGGAATTCCATTATTTAAGTTTCATGCCGAACAAACAGGTGGCAGTTTTGAAATATTATCAGAAAAAGGCAAAGGAACAATGGTTAAGGCTATGTTTTTATTGCAGCATCCCGATTGTCAGCCATTGGGAGATATATATGGAACTATATCCCGTTTTATTTGCCAATTTGCTGAAATAAAGTTTTTTGTCTCATATAAAGAAGAACATAACGAGTTCAAAGTGAATACGTTAGACTTAAAAGAAGCTTTAAATACCGAAAAATTTAACCCTATTTATGATTATGAATTAATCAAATCATTGTTGCAAGAAAACATGAAATTTAATCTTAGCTTATGAAGTTTTATTAAAAATGTTTTAGTGTTTAGCAACATTTTTATATCTTTAAAAAATCGTTCTTATTAAGAAAGTATTTTGTAAAAAACTGATAATCAATTTAAAATGGAAGCAGCTTATTTAGAATTAATTTAAGTTACCAAATGCGAAATGTTAAAAATATAACAATGTTAAAAATATAACAAAAAACATTTTTTTATATCAAACAAGATTTTATATTTGCTGCGAATTGAGATATGTGATTAATTTTAAAAATATAAAGCGAATAGACATGACAAGAATTAAATCGCTAGACGAATTAAGAAAGCAAAAAGAAGCTTTACAGAATAAGATAAAGCTTCGTGAAACTGCTGATCATCCTGATTCGGTAGTTCAAGTAAAAGTCGGAATGGCAACAAGTGGTATTGCTTCCGGAGCAAAAGAGATTATGGAATTTATGATTGACGCGTTACAAAAACGCAATATCAATGCTGTTGTTACTCAAGCCGGTGATATGGGTTATTGCTTTGCCGAGCCGACAATAGAAATTACCAGACCCGGAGAATCGCCAGTGGTATTTGGTTATGTTACTAAAGAAAAAGCCGACGAAATTATTGAGAAATACATTAAAAACGGAGAATTAGTCGAAGGTATTTTACCAGAGAACTATCACTCTATTAACGATATTGATAAATAGGAGGACGAACCATGGTAAATTATAAAATGCATATTTTGGTTTGTGGCGGTACAGGATGTAAAGCTTCGCAAAGTCAAGAATTGGCCGAACAGTTAAATATTGAGCTTCAGAAACATGGTATCGAAGATGAAGCAAAAGTTGTATTAACAGGCTGTTTTGGATTTTGTGAACAAGGACCAATAGTAAAGATTATTCCTGATAATACATTTTACACAAAAGTATCGCCCCAAGATTCAAGAGAAATTATTGAAGAACATATTATTAAAGGGCGGAAAGTAAAGCGTTTATTATATGTTGATCCCGAAGACAAAAAGTCTATACCCGATAGTAAACATATGGGTTTCTATAAAAAACAAATTCGTATAGCTTTACGTAATTGTGGATTTTTAGACCCAGAAAATATAGAAGAGTCGATTGCAAGAGATGCATACGAAGCACTTGGTAGAGCTCTACTTGAACAAACTCCACAGCAAGTTATAGACGAAATAAAAAAATCTGGACTTAGAGGTAGAGGAGGCGGAGGTTTTCCAACTGGATTAAAATGGCAATTTGCAGCCGATAATCCAAGCGACCAAAAATATGTGGTTTGTAATGCAGACGAAGGAGACCCCGGTGCTTTTATGGATAGATCTATACTTGAAGGAGACCCACATAGTGTGTTAGAGGCTATGGCAATTTGCGGCTATTGCACCGGAGCCGATAAAGGTTTGATATATATCAGAGCCGAATATCCACTAGCTATTAAGAGATTAAAGATTGCTATTAAACAAGCCGAAGAATATGGTTTACTCGGAAAAGATATTTTAGGTACTGGTTTTAATTTCGATATTGAATTAAAATATGGTGCCGGAGCATTTGTTTGCGGAGAAGAAACTGCTCTTATTCATTCTATGGAAGGAGAAAGAGGCGAACCTACCGTGAAGCCTCCATTTCCTGCCGAAGCAGGTTACATTGGTAAACCAACTAACGTAAACAATGTTGAAACATTCGCAAATATTTCACCTATTCTTCTTAAAGGTGCAGATTGGTTTAATAAAATTGGAACAGAAAAATCAAAAGGAACAAAAGTATTTGCACTTGCCGGAAAAATTAATAATGTTGGGCTTATCGAAGTCCCAATGGGTACAACATTGCGCGAAGTAATTTTTGAAATTGGTGGCGGAATTAAAGATGGCAAAAGATTTAAAGCCGTTCAAACGGGTGGACCATCAGGCGGATGCCTCACAGAGAAACATCTTGATACTCCAATTGATTTCGATAATCTCGTTGCTGCCGGTTCTATGATGGGATCAGGCGGGATGATTGTGTTAGACGAAGATGATTGTATGGTAAGTGTTGCTAAGTTTTATCTCGGATTTACAGTTGAAGAGTCTTGCGGAAAATGTTCTCCTTGTAGAATTGGGAACAAGAGATTATACGGAATTCTTGATAGAATTACTGAAGGTAAAGGAACTCTTGAAGACCTCGATCTGTTGAAAAATTTAAGTTATGTAATAAAAGATACTTCTTTATGTGGTTTAGGACAAACATCACCAAACCCCGTATTGAGTACTTTAGAAAACTTTTATGATGAATATCTTGAACATGTAACCGAGCATAAATGCCGTGCCGGTCAATGTACCTCACTTAAAAAATATTATATTATTGAGGACGCATGTGTTGGTTGTACTGCATGTGCCAGAGCATGTCCTGTGGGTGCAATTACTGGCGAGAGAAAAATGCCTCATTACATTAATCAAGAAATCTGTATTAAATGTAACGCATGTTACGAAAAGTGTAAATTTAATGCTATTGAGATAAAATAATTTGGAGGAAAAACTAATGGCAATGATTAATATAAATATTGATGGACGAACTGTTCAGGTAGAGCAGGGAACCACAGTACTTGAAGCAGCTAAAAGCGTAAATATTGATATTCCTACATTATGCTATATGAATCTTGAGGATATGAATATAACTCATAATCCCGGAGGGTGTAGAATGTGTGTTGTAGAGATTAATGGACGTAGAAACTTAGCTCCAAGTTGTGTAACAAAATGCACCGAAGGTATGGAGATTAAAACTCATACAATGAGAGTGCTTAATGCAAGAAAAACTGTACTAGAACTTATTCTGTCTGACCATCCGTTTGACTGCCTAATATGTGCGAAAAACGGAACTTGCGATTTGCAAAAAATGGCTCAGGATTTAGGAATACGTGAAATACATTATAAGGGAGAACAATCTACCTACAAAGGAGATGAGAGTCCTTCTATTATTCGAGATATGGATAAATGTATTATGTGTCGTAGATGCGAAACTATGTGTAACGAAGTCCAAACTTGTGGAGTATTGAGTGGCATAAATCGTGGATTTGAAGCTGTTGTAGCTCCTGCGTTTGAACAAGATTTAAGCAAATCTCCATGTACGTTTTGTGGACAATGCGTAGCTGTTTGTCCTACTGGTGCACTTACCGAAGTTGATCATACTAATAAGGTTATTAGAGCTTTGGCTGACAAATCTAAAACGGTTATAGTACAAACAGCACCGGCTGTTAGAGCAGCTCTTGGCGAAGAATTTGGAATGGTACCGGGAACTCTCGTTACCGGTAAAATGGTGGCAGCTCTAAAACGTATAGGTTTCGATAAAGTTTACGATACTGACTTTGCTGCTGACCTTACTATTTTAGAAGAAGGAACTGAGCTACTAGGTAGGCTTACAAAGTATTTGGAAGGCGATAAAAATGTTAAATTACCTATTCTTACATCTTGTTGTCCCGCATGGGTAAATTTTATCGAATATCAGTTCCCTGAACTTAAAGATATACCCTCAACAGCAAGAAGCCCACAACAAATGTTCGGAGCTATTGCAAAAACATATCTCGCTGATAAAATTGGTGTGAAACGCGAAGATTTAATTGTTGTGTCTGTAATGCCTTGTTTAGCGAAAAAATTCGAAGCACAACGTGAAGAGTTTATTGTGAATGGTAACCCTGATGTTGATTATTCAATTACAACCCGAGAATTGGCTCATTTGATAAAGCAAAGTATTGGTGATATTCATGACCTTGAAGATGAAAATTTTGACCCAATAATGGGTGAATCTACCGGTGCTGCTGTAATATTTGGTGTTACAGGTGGAGTTATAGAAGCTGCATGCCGTACTGCTTACGAAGTATTTACAGGGAAAACACTTGAAAAACTTGAATTTACAGAATTACGGGGTATGGAAGGTGTTAGATCGGCCACAATAGATTTCGATGGAACTCCAATCAATATTGGAATTGCTCATGGACTCGGAAATGCTCGTAAACTATTAGAACAAGTAGTTGCCGGTGAATCTGAATATCATGCCATCGAAATTATGGCTTGCCCAGGTGGATGTATTGGTGGTGGCGGACAACCTCTACATCATGGCGATAGCAATGTGATTAAAGCCAGAGCGGCTGCTCTATACCGTGAAGACGAAGGTAAACCAATTCGTAAATCACACGAAAATCCGGAAATTATTAAGCTTTACGAAGAATTTTTGGGTAAACCTATGAGTGAAAAAGCGCACAAATTGCTGCATACTCATTACTTTGATAAGAAAAAGAAAATATTCATTGACTAAATAAAATAATTATGTCTTCGATAAATATTAAAATTAAAGAAAAAGATGCACTTAAAATCAAAGAGATTTGTGCTTCATTTAATAATAATCCCGGTGAATTAATTAATGTCTTGCATAAAGTACAGGAACATTTTGGATATTTGCCGGCAGAAATTCAGGAAATAGTGGCGTTAAATCTTGGAATCTCGGTTTCAAAGGTTTATGGTGTTGTTACATTTTATTCTTTCTTTACTATGCTTCCTAAGGGGAAATACCCAATTTCAATATGTACTGGTACTGCTTGCTATGTTAGAGGTGCCGAAAAAGTATTAGAAGAATTTAAAAAAGAATTGGGTATTAAAGTTGGTGAAACTACTCCTGATGGAAAATTTTCACTTAACTGTTTGAGATGTGTTGGCGCTTGTGGATTAGCTCCCGTTGTTAAGATTGGAGATAAAACATATGGCAGAGTCGCTCCCGAAGAAGTTAAAAATATATTGAACGAATATAAATAAAAGCTGAGTTATATTAAGTTCTATTTTACGAATGAAAGCGGAATTACATTTTTGTAGTTCCGCTTTTTTATCTGATAAACTCTAAAATAAATTGCATCGGTAAGTATAGAGGATATAGGTAACAAGCTTAAGATTGTCTTTTTGTAAATCACATTTAAAACTATAAAATTCAGCGAATAGCAATTGATTAGAATATTTTTGGTTAATATTTGTTTATTTTGATATCTTTGATTCGGAATACAGTAAATTAAATTTGCGAATTATGAAATTTGTGTTTTTTGTTATAACTTTTATTGTTTTGTCTTCTCAAATATCTATGTCTCAAACAGTAGATAATCTTGATATTCCAAATGGTTTATATCTCATTTCCGAACTGGGAACAGATACTACAGAATTTGGTTTAATTGAGGAAAGAAAAGCAGTTATAAAATTTAATTATTTAATTATAAATGAGAAAGATCAAAAATATAATAGAATACTCGTAGATTTAGATAAATATGTGCCTTTATGCCTTGAAAAACCACCAGAAGCTGTTCAGCAAACCGAAATTAAAAAGAACTTAGTATTTTCTCTTACCGAAAAAGCATCTGAACAGCTAAAGGTTTTTACTACAAATCACATTATGCAAAAAATAGCTCTTGTTGTAGATGGAGAAGCTGTTTCTATCCATAAAATACGTGAGCCTATTATTCATGGGCAAATACAAATTACAACATGTAGTGATAACGCTTGTGAGCGGTTAATTGTAAAGATTAAGAATGATAAGATTTGAGATATAAAATGTGCTTTTCTAATCCTTTTATTTTGATTGGTATATGATTTAGTTAGATACTTAATTGTTTAACAATTAAAATATAAACTTTGTATTTAGTTGGTAGTTTTCTATCTTTATCTGCAATAAAATAGAAATATCATGCAAGTAAAAATTAATAAAAACGCCTATATTATTCTATTTTTGTTTGCTGCATTGCTATATGCAAATACAATTCCCAACGAATATGCCCTAGACGATAAAATGACCATTTACAAAAATGATTTTACCCTTCAGGGCTTTAGGGGTATTAAAGATATACTTACAAAAGACAGTATGGCTGGTATGTTTGGAAGCGAATCACATACTGTTGTAGGGGGGAGGTATCGTCCTTTGTCGCTTGTTACTTTTGCTATCGAACAAGATTTGTTTGGAGGTAACCCTCATATTAGTCATTTTATTAATATTTTGCTATATGCACTTTCGGTGGTATTGCTGTATAAATTGCTATTTAAACTTTTAAAACCGGATAAAAAACAAAAATGGTGGTTTACTGTTCCATTTTTTACTGCTATTTTATTTGCTGCACACCCTTTGCACACCGATGCTGTAGCAAATATTAAGGGAAGAGACGAAATCCTTTGTTTTTTGTTTTGTATTGCCGCCTTTCTCCATATTTTAAACTATTTGCAGACAGAAAAAATCAAGGAATTATTATATGTTTTTGTTTTCTATTTCCTTGCTGTAATGTCTAAAGAATTGGCTATCACATTTTTATTCGTGATACCTGCTACTGTTTACTTTTTTTCGAATTATCCTCTAAAAAAGTATTTGCCTTTTATGCTTGTAATCGTTTCCGGTGCAATACTGTATCTTATAATACGAACAAATGTAATTGATTCAAGTCTTTCTACTGAAGCTAATTCACTTTTAAATAACCCGTTTGCCGAAGCCACTATAAGCAGTAAGTATGCAACGATATTTCTAAGTTTATTGCTTTATATCAAATTAATGATTGTGCCACATCCTCTTACATGGGATTATTATCCTTATCATATTCCGCTTGTTGAATTTACAGATTGGAGAGTTATTCTTTCGATTATTATTTATGTTGCCTTAGGTACAATTGCTGTGTGGGGATGGCGAAAAAAGAATATTTATGCATGGGCAATTTGGGTATATCTTGCCACTTTAAGCATTACTTCTAATTTGTTCTTTACAATTGGGGCTTTTATGAGTGAAAGATTCTTGTACGTATCGCTTTTAGGTTTTTGCGTAGTACTTGCTAATGTTTCTGTAAAAGTTTTGCCTAAGTATATTAGTAAAAAATATATTTTATTCTTTTTAGCAATTATTGTGGGAGCGTATAGTATTAAAACAATTGATCGTAATACTGATTGGAAGAATAATTTAACACTTTTTGGTAATGATGTAAAAATTTCAAAAAATAGTGCTAAAGGAAATAGTTCGTATGCTAGTGAACTTTATAGTTTAGCAGAAAAAGAGAAAGACACTGTTAAAAGAAATAAATTATTTAAAGAAGCAATACCGCATTTTAAAAAAGCGATAGAAATATATCCAAATTATGCAGAGCCCTTAGTGCGATTAGGCAATATTTATTATATGATGAATGGTGATTATAAAACAATGTTCGAATACTATATTAAAGTTTTAGAATTTAATCCTGCAGCTAAAGATGTTTGGGGAAATTCTGTAGGTGTTTTAGAGATGAATGTACACGATGTGCCTTTTGAATTGTGGGTTTGGAAAGAATACCGTCGGTTAAATCCTGCAATGTTCGATCCATGGTTTTATGCAGGGAAACTCTATCGTACATATACCGAAAAACAGGATTCTGCTCTTATTTTACTTGAACGAGCTTTGCAAATTAATCCTGATGATGCAAAAGTTTTAAAAGAAATGGGAATTACTTATGGAAATAAAGGAGAATTTGACAAAGCACAAAAGTTTTTGCTGCAAGCAGAACAGAAAGGACTTAGAGATGCCGAATTATATAGATTTTTGGGCGTAATAAACGGTATCAACGCTAACGACAAAGTCGCATTAGAATATTTTGAAAAAGCACTTGAATTAGATCCACAAAATCGTATGTATCAACAAGATATTGCTGTGGCTAAACAGAGATTGGGTCTTAAATAGATATTGTTTTTTCTCATTGTGAGTTTAATTTGAATATTTCTAAAAAGTGATCCCTTACTGACATCGACCGTTTAATGCTCTTCCCGTAAAAAGTGAAAATAAGTAGTATATAAATATGAGTGTGTTTGAACTTTAAAAATGGACAAAAACATTATATCCTTTAAATACTATTGCTGATTTACAGACTGACGAGTTACAAATAAATAGTCAATAGCTTAAATTTTTAAGTCGTTCTAATAGAGGAGGGTGCGAGTAGTGTACAAAAACATACGCAGGATGGGGGGTAAGATTCCCTAAATTGTGAGAAGTGAGTTTCTTTAAACTCGATATTAGTGCATTTGCATTGTAATTATTTTTTGCAAAATTATCAGCTTCAAATTCGTGTTTGCGACTGATTATATTCGCTAGTAATCCCGTAATAGTACTTAAAGGGCTAAATATAATCCCAAAAGCAATAAGTCCGGCATGAAAAGATGCTTGTTCAACTCCTAGAGCGAGAGCAAATACATCGTATTGTAAGAACAAACCTAGTAGAAATAGACTTAAACCTGTTAGGCTAACCGACATTATAAGATTAGAAATAATATGCTTCTTTTTGTAATGACCAATCTCATGAGCAAGCACAGCAACTATTTCCTCAGTTTCCATTTCTTCGATTAGCGTATCGTATAAAACTACACGTTTTTTAGGACCTAGTCCGCTAAAATATGCGTTTGCTTTACTGCTGCGTTTACTCCCATCAATTACATATATATTGTCAATTTTAAACTTTGCATTAGAAGCGAAATTCATTATGGCATTTTTAAGATTTCCTTCTTCAAGAGGTTTCTGCTTATTAAACAAAGGTACTATCAATGTGGAGTAAAACATATTCATAAATACTGAAAAAATTGTAATTACAGCCCAAGCCAGAAGCCAAAAATATTCAGGTGTAAGTGTATAAATATAAATTATCAGCGAAAGCAAGCCACCACCAATTATTGCACCTATAATCCAAGATTTAATTTTGTCAAATATGTAGGTTCTTATGGTAGTCCGGTTAAAACCGTATCTCTTTTCAATTACAAATGTATCATATATATCAAAAGGCGTACTTATAATATCCATACCAATGCCGATAATACCGAAAAAGATTAAAGAGTAGAATATATAATGATTTGAAATATTAAAGGCTATATTATCAACCCACCTGAAGCCACCTGCAAGTAACATTACTAACATTATTGTAAGGCTAAAAATTGAGCTTAACAATCCAATTCTATAATTATCTTGCTTATAGTTTTGTTGTTTTTTATATTTCTCTTCGTCATAAATACCATGAAGTAGGGGATGCAGTTCTTTTTTTAGATATCTGAAATTTAAAAAATCAAGAATTTGATCCAAAAAAAATCCTGCTAAGATTATTAGTAAGTATATAATTAATACAATATCTGCACTCATATTAGAGAATATTTAAAACTTGTTCTTTTATTTTTTCCAGATTATCTTTCATTTCTACAACAATACGTTGCATTTCGGCATGGTATGATTTGGAGCCTAATGTATTAATTTCGCGTCCCATTTCCTGACTAATAAAACCAAGCTTTTTCCCTGATTGGTTTTCGTTTTTTAAAGTTTCGATAAAGTAGGCACAATGTTTTTGTAATCTTACTTTTTCTTCATTAATATCCATTTTTTCAATATAGTAAATCATTTCTTGTTCAAGTCTTCCGTTATCAAGCTTACTTTCATCAGAAAGATGTTCTTTCATATTATTGCTAATCCGTTCTTTAACTATAGCAATTCGTTCACTTTCATATTTAGATAATAAATATAAATTCTTAATTATTCTTTCGTTGCATTTTATTAAATCTGTTTCCATATTCGAGCCTTCTGCCAGTCTATGATTGTTACAGTTTTTTAATGCTTCTTTAATTCCGTTTTTTACCTGTTCCCACTCGTCTTTTTCGAGCTTTTCGTTTACGGAATTAATTACATCAGGAAGTCTAATAATTGTACTTAATACATCTGATTGCGGAATATTTAATTGCTCACGGATTTCCTCAATTTGATTGTAATAATTTGCAATAGCGTCTTTGTTTAATTGTGTGATATTTTCGCATCCTTCGTGCTCTACCAAAATGTAAAGCTCTATTTTACCACGAACAAGTTGCTCTTGAATTAAAGTTCTTATCTCCATTTCTTTCTCCTTGTAATACGAAGGAATTCTTACAGAAATGTCAACCTGTTTGCTGTTTAAGCTTTTTACATCAATAGTAAAGTTTTTGTTTTTGTACGAAAACGTGTGGCGACCGAAACCTGTCATTGAATATAACATAACTATTTCATTTTTTGCAAATTTAATAAACAAGCTAATACTTTAAGCTATCTATGTAATTATTTAGCCTTTCAAAAATTTATTTTTAAAAAACATATACTATCTTTATGGAATTGTGATTAACAATTTATCAATGAGTTGTATAACCAAAAAATTGTAATATGTCATCATCATTTTTATTTCTTCGTGTTACTGCAATAGCAGTTTTGTTCTCGTTATTTGCCGGATTTTTAGGTTCAAGTTCTTTCCATTTTAATGTAGAGAAAGATGATTATGAAGCTAAATGGCAACAAGTAAGCGAATTTGAATCTAAAGGTTTGCCCAAATCGGCTCTTAAAATTGTAGAAGATATTTATGATATGGCTCTTGCCGATAATAATGATGAACAAATCATTAAAGCTTCTTTGTATAGATTTAAATATGTGAATATGATTGAAGATGATGGCTATGTGTTAAATATTCAAAATCTTGAAAAAGAAGTTCTACGAATGCCGCCGGTAGCCTCTGCTTTTGCTTATTTGTTATTGGCAGAGTTTTATAGCTCATATTATTATAATAATTATTATCAAATTTCGCAACGTTCACGAATTGCAGACTTTAAACCAGAAGATTTAAAAACTTGGGACGAATCTCTATTTAAAGACAAAATTATTAAATCATATAATAAAGCTCTTGCCGATACACTTAAATCAATAGAAATAACCGATTATCCTCAACTTATTAAAGACGCCGAGTATGGAGTTGAAACATATCCAAGCTTATACGATTTTTTGATTTTTCAGGCTATTAGTAAATTCCAAAATAATAACATTAACTATTACTACTATTACAATCCTAACGATAAAGCTGATTTTGAATTCACTGATCCGGTAGTACTTGATGTTGCCGAAAATTTTGTTAAGTCCGAAATAAATGGAGCTGATAGTATTTCATATAGTTTTCAGGTTTATTCTCTTTTTAAAGAGTGGTTGAGGTTTAGATTGTCTCGCGAAAACGAAACTGATGCCATTGTTAACGCAGATTTATTAAGAATGGAAATAATGCTCGAAAAATCAAGATTTGCTAAAAAAGACGAAGCTTATTTATTAGGACTTAAAAAAATGCACACCGAATATGCAAAATACCCTGCACTTACTGCTATAGATTTGAAAATTGCAAATTATCTCGTAACACAAGGGGCGAAATATAAGCCGTCTGATACAACAACCTATCAATATGCTCCGTATAGAAATGAAGCTTATAATTTATTAGAACAAGCTATTGAACTCTATCCCGAAAAGAAAAGAAGTTATAAACTAAAAAATTTGCAAAAGCAAATTGAAGAACCCCAATTCAGTTTTACAATACCTGCTTATCATAATACAGCCGAAAGGATACCTTTAAGTATTCAATATAAAAATATTAATGAGCTTTATTGCTCAGTTCTAAAAATCGATTATTTCGATTTAGATAATATCCAACGAAAATATTACAATGACGATGATTTGTTAAAAGAAATCATTAAAAAATCAGAATTGCTTACTACAGAAAGTATTCCGATTGTTAAGTCGTCTGATTATAATCTACATAGTTTTACTTATTTGAGTGAACCAATTGATAAAGGTTTTTATATAATCTTATTGCATAAGAATAAAGCTTTGGAAGTAGATGAGAATTTAATGCAATACGGAGAATTGTATATTACAGATATTGCTTATACATGCCGAAATATGAACGATGGAACTTATGATGTTTACGTGTTCGACAGAAAAACCGGTAAGCCACTCGAAAATGCTCAAGTAAGCTTTTATGTAGAGAAATATAATTACTTAAAAAGTGAATATGAATATAAAAAGCAGCAAAGCATCAAATCAGATAGTAATGGCTATGTACAGTATAGTGCCCCTGATGATAGTTACTATTCGGTACGTCTAAGAATTGAATACCAAAGTGAAGAAATAGTTGGATACTCTTATATGTATAGTTATAATTATGGCAAAAAGAGTAATAAGCATGTTACAGTAAATCTGTTTACCGACAGAGCAATTTACAGACCTGGACAAACTGTCTATTACAAAGGTATATGCTTAAACACCGATGGTATTGATTCTGAACTTTTAACTGAATATTCAACAAGTGTTTTTTTACGCGACCCAAACTATCAAGAAGTTGAAACTCAAACCAAGAAAACTAATAAATACGGAAGTTTTTCAGGTAGTTTTACTATTCCGCAGGGAAACCTAACAGGCAATTATCAAATTGTCTGCCAAGGTGGTAGTCACAGTATTAAAGTGGAAGAATATAAAAGACCAAATTTTGAAGTTAAAATATTACCTATCGAAGGAGAATTTAAAATTGGCGATAAAGTAAATGTTAAAGGTGAAGCAAAAACTTATGCAGGTACTTCCCTTACTGATGGAAAAGTAAGTTACACGGTTACACGCACCCCTCAATGGTTTGGATATAGATTTTATAGCTCTTACTCCGAACCCGAAGAAATTGCTTATGGCGAAACAGTAACCGACAATATGGGAGTTTTTAGTTTCGATTTTTTAGCTATTGGTAATAACGATATGCCTGATGAATCAAATCTATATTTTTCATATACAATTAATGCAGTTGTTACAGATATTAATGGCGAAACTCAAAGTACACAATCGTGGGTAACAGCAGCAAACAAAAGTCTTGTGCTAAGCTCCGATTTAAAACCACAAATAAATATTGCTAAAATCGACAGTATCAGGGTTTATTCAAATAACTTAAACGGACAAAAAGTTCCTGCAGTGCTTAGTGTTAAGTTTGAATTACTCGAAGACCCCGAATTACTATTAATAAATAATAAAAACCCTGTGGAAGATCGCAGAATTTATTCTAAAGATGACTGGTACAATATGTATTCTGGACACGAATTCTCTAACGAGCTTGATTATAATTATTGGAAATCGGAAAAAACTATTTTTAAAACTACTATTAATACAGATAATTCAAAAGGTGTTGATATGGGGAAGTGGGTAAATAAAATTGATAATGGAGTTTACCGATTAAGCATTACTGCTACTGATAAGTATGGCGAAAAAGTAGAGTATGTAACTCATTCGGTTTTATACAAACAAAATGATAATGATATGCCTTATACAGCTACAGAATTCTTTGTTCAGGAAAATCCTTATGTGGAACCCGGTGGCGAAGCTGTCTTTTATGTAGGAAGTTCGTATAAGGATGTGAAAATATTAATGGAAATAGAAAATAGAAACATTATTTCACAAAAATCATGGATTGAAATTAGTAATGAATTAAACAGAATTGCTATTCCTGTAGCTGAAAGTCATCGAGGAAATTTTAGTATTCATTTTCTGTTTATTAAAAATGGACAAATATATGCAAAAGATTATACGGTTACAGTTCCTTGGACAAACAAACAACTTGATTTAGAATTTGTAACTTTTAGAGATAAAGTACTACCTGGTAGTAAAGAGGAATGGAAACTTAAGATTACAGGACCAGACGGTAATCCTGCCGATGCTGAATTAATAGCAGCTATGTATGATGCTTCACTTGATGCTTTTGCAGCTAATAACTGGTATTTTAATATCTTTCCTGTTTTTTATAGCTATAAGTATTGGGAACAGTCAGCTTTTACTGAAGTAAATTCGCAATACCTAGCAAACAGGCTTAATATAAAATATGATTATGTAGAAGAACATGAGCCTTATTTGAACTGGTTTGGATTGTCATATTTTGGTTACAATTCCTATTATGATAATGAAAGAAAAAGAACCAGAGTATCTACAGGATTAATGAAATCTGCGGAAGATAAAGATGAAAGTGTTATGCTTGCAGGTGCCCCGGCAGGAGAAACAGAAGAGGAAGCACAAGTTGCGGAATCAGATTTAATTATTGATAATAAAACTAGTAATACTAAAGAAGACCAGCTAAAAGATTCAGGAGTTACTAGTGGAGAAAAGTTAAACCAACAAAGTAAACCTATTAAAGCCAGAACAAACTTTAATGAAACTGCTTTTTTCTATCCACAGCTTGCTACCGACGAAGAAGGAAATGTTCTTCTAAGTTTTACTGCCCCTGAAAGTTTGACACGATGGAAAATTATGGGTTTCGCTCACACTACTGATCTTAAGTCAGGGAGTATATACGAAGAGCTTATTACTCAAAAAGAACTAATGTTAATGCCTAATATCCCAAGGTTTTTACGCGAAAACGACAAAATATTTTTTACTGCTAAAATAAATAATATTACAGATCATGATGTTGAAGGATTGGTAAGTATAGAGTTTTTTGATGCTCTTACTAATGAAAAGTTAAATCAAGAGATTCTTGTTGATAAATTAAGGCAGGAGCAGCAATTTAAAGTAATAGCCGGAGGTAATTCAACTGCACAGTGGGAAATTGAAGTTCCTGAAGGAGTTAGTTTACTAGGATATAGGTTAGTGGCAAAAGGAGGTAAACATACCGATGCCGAAGAACGAGTAATTAATGTGTTACCCAATCGAATGCTTGTTACCGAGAGTATGCCATTGCCTATTCGTGGAAATTCAAGTAAGGAGTTTAATATGGATAAACTTATAAATTCAGCAAAATCAAATACTCTTAGTCATTATAAACTTACTCTCGAATTTACCAGCAACCCTGCATGGTATGCAGTACAAGCATTGCCATATCTTATGGAATATCCTTACGAATGTGCAGAGCAAACATTTAGCCGATTTTATGCAAATAGTTTAGCTACTTATATTGCTAATTCTGATCCAAAAATTAAGCGAGTATTTGATGCATGGAAAAATCAACCGCAAAGCGAAGCTCTATTAAGCAATATAGAAAAAAATCAAGATTTAAAAGCAGTTATGCTAGAAGAAACCCCATGGGTATTGCAAGCTCAAAACGAAACAGAACGTAAACATAGAATTGCTTTGCTCTTCGATTTAAATAAAATGGCAATAGAACAAGAGGCAGCTTTATCTAGCTTGAAAAAGATGCAGGTTTATAACGGAGCCTGGCCATGGTTTGATGGTATGCCCGAAAGTAGATGGATTACTCAGCATATAGTTTGTGGAATGGGTCATTTGAAACAGCTTGGAGTTATTGATACTAAAACAGACCGTGATATTAATAATATGCTTGAAAAAGCTATAACTTATCTCGATAGCGAAATTGTAAAAGACTATAAAAATTTGCTTAAGTATTATGACGAAAAAGAAATGAAAGAGAAGCGAATAGGATATACACAAATTCATTATTTATATACCCGTAGTTATTTCTTGAGCGAAAATGATATACCCAAAAAATCAAGTGAAGCTTATGAATACTATCTGGGTCAGGCAAAAAAGTATTGGCTTAACGAAAGTGTTTATATGCAAGGGATGATGGCATTGGCTATATTTAGAAATGATGACGAACAAACAGCTAAATCAATTATTGCAAGCATAAAAGAGCATGCGATTTATCATGAGGAACTTGGTATGTATTGGAAGCAAAATCGCGGTTACTATTGGTATCAGGCACCTATAGAAAGACAAGCTATGCTTATTGAAGCATTTGATGAAATTACCGGAGATGAGGCAGCCGTCGAAGAAATGAAAATATGGTTACTTAAACAAAAGCAAACACAAGATTGGAAAACTACTAAAGCAACTGTTGAAGCTATTTATGCTCTGTTGCTTAAAGGTACCGATTTGCTTGCCGATGATCAGTTGGTAGAGATTGTTGTAGGAAGTAGTAAAATTGAACCTGAAAAACTTGATGGTACAAATATACAGGCAGGAACTGGCTATTATAGAACATCTTGGGATGGAAAATCTGTAAAACCTGAAATGGGAACAGTAAAGGTTACTAAAAAAACATCCGGAGTTGCTTGGGGGGCTTTATATTGGCAATATTTTGAGCAATTAGATAAAATTACCGTATTCGAAGAAACTCCTCTTACAATTACTAAAAAACTATTTGTTGAAGAGAGAGTAGGGGACAATCTGGTAATGAAACCAGTCAATGAAAAAAATACTCTTAATATTGGCGATAGGGTTATTGTAAGAGTAGAAATAAGAACAGACAGGGATATGGAATACGTTCATCTAAAAGATATGCGTGCTGCTTGCTTTGAGCCCGAATCTGTGTTGTCTGGTTATCGTTATCGAAATGGATTGGGATATTACGAAAGCATACGCGATGCTTCTATTAATTTCTTTATATCGTATTTGCGGAAGGGGACATATGTGTTTGAATATTCGCTTAGGGTAAGTCAAAAAGGCGAATATAGTAATGGAATAACATCTATGCAATGTATGTATGCTCCTGAATTTGCAAGTCATAGCGAGGGAATAAGAGTAAGCGTGGAATAATCCTGTGATATAAAAAGAAAGTGCCGGGCTTTAACCCCCGACACTTTACAATCATGAATAGAGCTGCATTAAAGCATCTTTAATTAGCGTTGATTAAATCACCGGAACCAGTCCTTTTAAAATCAATTAACGGATCTCCTTGATATATTACATCACCGCTACCTAATATGTTTACATTTAATTCATCACTTACATATATTTCGGAATTTCCACTACCTCGCACTCTTACATAAGTAGTTAAGGTGTTATAGCCAAAACCATAGAAATTTCCTGAACCATCAACATACAGATTGTTATTGTTTACGCTGCCAGTAATTGTGCAGTCGCCCGAACCATTTAAATCAAATCTTGAGCTGTTTAGATTAGAGTGTATTAATAAATCACCACTACCATCAATAGTAGTTCTTACGTTACCACCATTACCAAATATATCCATATCTCCTGAGCCGTCTATATCTATAAAAATATTATCAGCGTATGCCCAATCGAATTGTAAATCGCCTGAACCGTATAACTTAATATTTAGATTTGAAATGCTATCAAACGAATTTGTTGTGCTTACATTGCCTGACCCGTCAATTTGAATGCTATTAATAATAGGACTGAAGAGATAAACAGTAGCAGGCAATGTTGGCATTACATTAACATTTTTTTTAAATCCAACCGAACAAATACCATTTGATACAGTAATTTCTACTAAATCAAGAATGTTTTTTTGAGACTCAATAACAACATAGCTCGTATCGCTATTTATAAGCACAACATTTATTACGTCATTAACTTCAACACCGTTAATATTCCCTACACTAATGGTGTCAGTTATAAGCATGCCAACACCTCTTATAGTATTGAACGGGGTCCAACAACTATTTAATATTACTGCCATACTAAGTATTGCAAAAAGAATTAGTAACTTTCTCATAGTATGTAATATTTAAAATTTTCCAAATTTTACACTTGCACCAAAGTTAAATCCACGCATTAGGTTTTCGTTCCCAATTAAATCGGGGCTTATACTATACTCTAAATAAATATTACTGGTGTATCTATAGCTTGCATGAATTGCTATGCGCATAAATTTTGTCATGTTTAATTGTAATTCAACGCCTGGTTGAACAAGAAAATAGCCGTAAAAGCTTTCGGGATAGTAGTCATAATACTCATCGTAAGAATAGTAGTTGCCCATATATGAAACACCACCTGCACCTATTGTAATAGGAATAGAAACATTAATTGGTTTTGTAGGGAATATATTAAAAGCTAAAAGAACACCACCGTAGCCGCCTGTATATAAGTAAGATGAATTCCCAAGTAATGCATCAGGTTTTGCTTCTGAAATAAAACTATTAACATCAAGACCTATTTCAAACACATGGTCTATTACCCAAGCACCTTTCATGCCTAAAATAAATGCGTTTCTGTTTAAGCTATTCATTCCAAGATTTGTGTAAAATAAATTTATTCCCCCGTATGCACCATGCGAAGTTTTTCCGTCTTTAGTAAAAAGAGTTTGTATCTCATCATTATTCCCGCGTGTTTGATATCTTTGAGTATCAGGTGTTAGGGTATTATCCTCCTGAGAATAGGAAGATATTATTATTATTATTAATACTGAAATTCCAAATAGTTTTTTCATTCTCATTTATTTTAGATTGTTTTAATATTTTTCTTTCATTATTTATGACAATTACAAGTTAAAATACCCCTACGTATTTTTTTATAATCTTATCCCAATATTTAATCCAAGCCAAATATGATGATATAAATTGGTGTTATGTTCGTTAAAAACAGTAGTCTTTGTGTTTGTAGTAAAGTCTGATAAAAATTCGTCGGTATAAGGATTTTGCCATTTAGTTATGAGATAATTTAATGAAGGACCAACAAATAAAATGCATGTTTTTGCAATATTGACTCCAATTTCTGTGTCAAGTTTTACTAATAAGTTCAGTTTGTTGACAAATTGGTTTTGTTCAAAAATTTGATTAACCGTAATATCAGTATTAAAAAATAAATATTTATTTATGCCGAATCCGCTACCTAATCCATATCCAAGAGCTATTCCGGGTTTGCTGTTTTTGTATAAAAACCCAAGTTCAATTATATTATAAAGCTTTTTAACCCCGCTTTTAAAACTAATGTTTAATGGTACTGTACTTGCATATGATATATCCAATGCTCTGTATCCATCTTCTATAATGGTAAACAATCCAACTGCTGCTCCTGCATTATGTTTACTGTAATTAATTAACCCAAATTGAAATCCTGTAACGGTATCTGAAATATTTATTAATGATAATTGAAAACCCTTATTAATTTTAGAGATATTTGTAATAGCACTTAATTGTAAGCCTTTATTTATGTATGTTTTGTTTAGTAAGCTTGCAAATTGAAATGCCGGTTCGCCAATTTTATTCTGATTAATAATACCAGCAAATTGGACACCTTTAATATCTTGAGAAAAATTTGCAATGGTAGCAAACTGAATATTTTTTGTTGTATGATGCGAATAATTAATCAGTCCTGCAATTTGTGAATTTACACATTTTCCGTAACTACTGTTTGTAATTAGCGAAACCTGATATCCGTTTAAGTTATCTGTGCTTATATTGCTTATTCCTGCAATTTGGACTCCTTTAGAGGTGCCTGTAGTAATATTGCTTATTGCACTAAATTGGATCCCGTATAAATGTTGTGTATAATTGCTAATTATTGAGGTTTGAAACCCAAAAACATTCTCGTTTACAATGTTTAGTCCTATTGCAAATTGAGTCCCTAAAATGCTTCCACCAACGTAATTAAACAAATTTCCGTACTGAAAACCTAAAACATTATGCTTTACGATATTAAACCCTAATCCTATTTCGTAACCATTAATTCCACCGGTATAGCCGCCCAAGATATTTATAGAATTATTGAATTTGTATTTATTGCTGTTAAGTCCGCTTGAGCCAATTCCGGGTAATAATGAAAACTGAAATATTCTATTTCCTTCTAAACTGTTTTTGCTATTATTAAGCTGCGACCTAGGTACAAATCGTTTTACAAAAATATTTGGACTTAAACTATCGCTTTGGTTTGAACGTGTGCGTAACATCGGTAACTTAAGGATAGTGTTTAGCTCATCATCCTGTGGGGGTAAATAAATGTAAGCTTCGTTTTGAAAATGAGAAATATTGATAGCCGTATCTTTAAAACTATCGGCTTCAATGTATATTTGAATTTCAGGATTTAAACTATATGTTCTGAAATAGCCGTTATGATCGGTTTTTACAATTGAAGAATTATCAACAATTATTTTAACATTCTTTATCGGAAGACTGTTTAAGGCATTATAAACTTTACCATGATAAATAAATTGATTGTTAATCTTGTCTGTTTTATTGTGAATTGGGCGGATAATAATATGTTTACCTTGTGTAAGAAATTCATAATTCATAGGCAAGATGCTTTCCAGAATATTTTGAAGGCTAGAATTGTTAAAAACTCTGTTTACAATGCTATCTTCAGGTATCTTTTCGGGATTGTATGCAAAAACATATCCTGTTTTATTTTCAATATTTATCAGACAAGATTCTATTGGGATGTTTTCGAAACTTATATCGAGAATGTCATTTAGTTGACATAACAAGTTCTTCGATAATAGAATCAAAAAAATAATGATAACAGATTTCTTAAACATATTAAGGTTTTATAAGTCTAATCGTGTCATTATTTTTTGTGTATGATATTCCAAGGCTTAGGCTTAGTATTTCTAAAACTTCGTTTATACCTGCATTTGTAAACGAAGATGTAAACATTATATTTTTACAAGAGCTATCGGCAATTTCAAATTTGTAATTATACGCATTTTCTAATACAGAACATACTTCGCTAAGTGTATTATTTCTAAATGTTAGTGTTTGGGTTTTCCAGAATAAGCTATTTGGATCGGTTTCAATTATTCTAAAACTATTATCTATGTTATTGTATATACACGATTCACCTGCTATAATTATTTGACTTAGTTCATTAGATTTATCACTAATTTGTACTTTGCCTTCAGTAACAATAAGTTCAACTAAATTATTATTGCTGTGTGCGTTAAGATTAAATTTAGTTCCTAAGACTTTTATATAAGCATGTTCTGTTTCTACAATAAAAGTTTTATTAGTATCAGATTTTACTTCAAAATAAGCTTCGCCTTCAAGTTTAACCTTACGAATTGAGTCAGTGTTGAAATTATTTGGAAAAACTAAAGTAGAGTTTTGGTTCAGAGTAATGTTTGTGCCATCGCTAAGGGTTTGTTCTAAAATATTTGTTTGGGCTGTAACTGTAGTATAATCTAAAGTATGTTTTGAGTTTATGATAAATATTGTGCTAAGAATTCCAAAAATTGCAATAGTAGCAGCTATGGCAATATGTTTGTATATTTTTGCTTTCTTCGATACTTGGTTAAACTCTAATTTGCCGGAAAGCTTTCTCCATGCTGTATCTGTATTGAAATGCTCTTTATTGTTTGATGTCCAGATTATGGCTAAATGATCATATAATTCGCTAAACTCATTATTCTCTTTAAGAAGTTTAAAAAACAAAGCTTTATTTTCACTCGTTAATTCTCCTGCAAGATATTGCGAAATTAGTTTATAATAATCTATGTTGTTTTTATTATGCATTTCTATATTATGACAATTTAAAATACATTTACCCCTATTGGACTTGTATATAATTCAATATTATTTAACACAATGATAATAAGAACATAAGGTAAGTAATTGCTTAGTACAGTTCTCAATCTTTGTAGTGCTTTAATTATCTGATTTTCAACAGTTTTTTCAGATATATTTAGTTGCTGTGCTATTTCACGGTATTTTAATCCTTCGTATCGGCTTAGTATAAACACCTTTTTACATTCCGTAGGCAAATCTTCAATCGATTTATTAATTAAAATTTCTAATTCACTAGTTTCGGTTTCATTATTAATGTATATATTATCTGATGTGTGTTTTTTATAAGATATATACTCCGATTTTACTTTTTCGTGTTTTACTTTATTAATTATCATATTTCGCAACGAAGAGTATAAATAGGAGCTTACCGAATTAGTAATACTGATACTTTTTCGGTTTTGCCAAATTTTAAAAAACAATTCTTGAACTAGTTCTTCGCACTCACTTTTATCTAATCTAAAGCTACTCGCATACCTACATAAAGATTCGTAGTACTTTCTGAAAATAATTTCGAAAGCCTTCTGTTTGTCGGTACTTATTTCCTTAAAGATATGTTCTTCGTTGATTGACAATTTTAAACAAATTTACAGCCCAAAACTAATAAAAATATGTGTTTTAATAGTATAAGTATAAACGAAAAATTGTTGTTATTAGCAAAAATATCTATTGTTAAGCTTGTGCTTTTAGTGCTTTCAACAAAACAAAACTATCGTACAAAAACCCATTGATTATCATCAGAGAACTTATCATCAAATGAGTAGCCGTTAATGTCGAAAAGTTTAAGTTGCTCGGGTTTTGTTATGCGGTTCTTAATAATATATCTAATCATTTGACCACGGGCCTTTTTTGCATAAACAGTTACTACTTTTAATTTACCTTTGTTAAAGTCTTTAAATACCGGAGTTATTATTTTACCTTTAAGAATTTTGGGTTTTATCGCTTTAAAATATTCATTCGAAGCCAGATTAATTATATAATCTTTTTCTTTATGCTCTTGGTTTATTTGCTGAGTAATCGTATTTCCCCAAAAACTGTATAAATTGGTAAAATTTTCGTGCTTAAGATTTGTTCTCATTTCTAGGCGATAAGCCTGTATCCCGTCCAATGGTCGTAAAATTCCATACAATCCCGACAAAATACGTACATGATTCTGTGCAAAATCAAAATCATCTTTATTTAACGAATAGGCATCAATTCCTCTAAAAGCTTCTCCTTTATATGCTAATAGTGATTGTTTTATATCCTTATCAGCAGGTCTATTTTTCCACAATTTAATACGTGAGTAATTTAGAATTGCCAGATCTTTGCTAGTTCTCATCAGCACAATTAGTTCCTCAATTGTAAGCTCTGAAAGTGCTTTTGAAAGTCTATTTGCTTCATTTATAAAAATTGGTGTAGTGGTTTTTTCAATTGGAGATTTTGTTTCAAAGTCTAATGTCTTTGCCGGTGATATTAATGCAATCATAGTGCTTCTTTTTTAGTAAACAGTTTAAAATTATAATTATTTTTTAAGTCTCGTTAATTCGTATTTCAAATACAAAAGTATTGTTCCAAATTTAAAAAGTATTCAATTACGAAGTAATTAACTATAATTATATCATAAAACTAAAAAATATTTTTAAATAAAAAATAATTTTTACTAAATTTATGCTTATTTAATACTAATAAATCAGATACTTATGAAAACATCTACATTGATTATTGTAGGCTTATTTATTCCGTTTGTGCTTTTTTCGCAAGAGCTTGTTACTATTAGCGGAGAAAATCAAATTCCTCAAATTGGAGATACTATTTATTACGTAAATTTAAACGATTTTGGATTTGAACTTCAAGGAATAGGTCCTGTTACTGCAAAGGTATGGGATTATAGCAGTTTGGGAGAAAACGAAGAACTTAAGTTTTGGTATATTGATCCTGACGAAACCGGTATTATCGATTCTTTCCCGAATGCCACCATTGCCGAAGTGTCTGATGTTGTGCCAGGATATATGTTTTATGCTACCGGAGATTATTATTTATCGCGACTCGGAAGCATGGATCAGGATATGTACATGAATTATTATTCCGATAGTGCTACACTTTACAGTTTCCCAATTACTGCAGGAGACGACCAAGGCTATAGTTACGAAGGAGCACTTGAATATATTTCTATGAGTACATGGATGGACATCGTAAATGGTGAAATAAATATTGAGGCTGACGCTCAAGGTACACTTATTACACCTAGCGGAACTTTCGAAAATGTATTAAGAATTCATGTTATTGAAAGTTTTGAAGCCCAAGTTGATTTAGGATTAGGAACTCCAACTACTGTTATGACTTTAGAAGATGATTATTATTATTGGTTTCACGAAGATTATAAATCTCCAATATTAATTTATGGGATTACTGATACACAATCATTATTAAAACAAAAAGAAACAACTGAAGTATTACGATATCAACCAATTATTACAACTTCACTTAATACAAACCAGAAAAAATTGAATCTTACTGTTTATCCTAATCCGGCTTCTGAAAATTTGAATATAATTAGCAGTATTGGTAGTGAGATTACTGTATATGATATACTCGGAAATGTTGTATTGAGTACAAAACTTATCCAAAATAATTTAAGAATAGATGTTTCTAATTGGAAACAAGGAATGTATATTCTAAAAAGTAATTCAGGAGAAAAGAGCGATTACATAAAAATAATTGTTCAGTAAATGCCGTAATATATTCTGAATTATTTGCAAGTTCGTTATATTTTATGAACTTGTAAGAGCGTTTATTGTTAAAACATAAAACAAGAAATGGACGACAATAGATTTATACCGGTAAATATTGACCCCGATTTGCTTGATGAATTATATTTACAATTCAAGAATAACAACAATAGTTTAGATAAAACATGGATTGATTTTTTTTCGGGATTCGATTTCGCTTTAGATGGAAATTTTGGCGTTCATTCATCAGAATCTGTTGCTTGCGAGTTTAACGTTATCAAATTGATAGACGCATATCGTAAAAGAGGACACTTGTTTACGAAAACCAATCCTGTGCGTACTAGGCGTAAGTATTCTCCAAGTCTTGCTATCGAGAATTTTGATTTAGTTCCTGCCGACCTAGAAAAAGAATTTGAGGCAGGTAAACTTTTAGGATTAGGCAAAGCAAAACTAAAAGAGATTATTGAGTTTTTGGAGCAAACATATTGTGCTAATATTGGTAGCGAGTATATGTTTATTCGTGATATACACGTAGTTGACTGGTTGAAGCATAATATCGAAATTGCACGTAATACGCCTAATTTTACTCAAGAAAAGAAGAGAGAAATTTTTTCTGAAATAGTAAAATCTGTTGATTTCGAGCAGTTTATACATAAGCGTTTCCCCGGCCAAAAAAGATTCTCACTCGAAGGGCACGAAGCTCTTATCCCTGCTCTTAATTTTATGATAAAACAAGCCGTTAAGTATGATGTAAAAGAAATTGATATCGGCATGTCGCATAGGGGAAGACTTAATGTTTTAGCAAACGTATTGCAAAAGCCAGTGCAAAGCATTATGCAGGAATTTACAGGAACTAATTATGATGACGAAGAGTTTTTGGGTGACGTAAAATATCATTTAGGGTTTAAAAATAGAATTAAAGTTGATGAAAAAGCCATAGATACTTTTCTATTGCCCAATCCTTCTCATTTAGAAGCTGTTGATGGTGTTACACAAGGTTTTGCAAGAGCACATGCCGAAACTTTATATCATAACGACTATGATAAAGTATTACCGGTATTGATACATGGCGATGCTGCAATTTCTGCACAAGGTATTGTTTACGAAGTTGTTCAAATGTCGCAGCTTAATGGTTATAAAACAGGAGGTACAATACATTTTGTTGTTAATAATCAGATTGGTTTTACTACTAATTATCTTGATGGCAGATCAAGTACATATTCAACCGATATTGCCAAAGTAGTTAAAGCTCCAATCTTTCATGTAAATAGCGATGACCCCGAAGCATTGGTACATGTTGTAGAAATGGCTGTTCGCTATCGTCAGAAATTTCATACCGATGTATTTATTGATATCTTAGGTTATCGAAAGTATGGACACAACGAAGGTGATGAACCGCGTTTTACTCAACCCGAACTGTATAAAGCCATATCTGAACATCAAACTGTTAAAGAAATTTATAAGAATCAACTACTCGTGTCGGGTAATATTAATGATAAATTTATTAGGGATACAGAAAAAAATATTGAGTTGCGGCTAAACGAATCTCTTGAAAAAGCCCGTGAGCAAGACAATGTAAATGTTTATCAATTTCCTGGAGATAATTATAAAAAACTACCCCAAAAATTGAAGATTAATGCTAATTCTTTTGTTGCTGATGCAGAAAAAATCTTTACTTTGCCCGATTCTGATAAATTTTTCCCAAAAGCAGTTAAGTTGCTTGAGAGCCGGTACGATAAGTTTAATAACGATACAATTGATTGGGGTATGGCAGAGCTTTTAGCTTATTCTACCGTTATAAGAGCAGGTAAATCAGTTCGATTAAGTGGACAAGATTCGGTTCGTGGAACTTTTAGCCATAGACATTCGGCAATACTAAATCGCGATGGAGGGGGAGTATATATGCCCTTAAAAAATCTCTTTAACGACCAAGCAGAATTTTCTGTTTTTAATTCGCCTCTTTCTGAATATGGAGTACTAGGATTTGAGTACGGTTATGCTTTGGGGAATACAAATTCATTAACAATCTGGGAAGCACAGTTTGGAGATTTTAACAATGTTGCACAGGTAATTATCGATCAATATATTGCATCAGCCGAAGATAAATGGGGATTACAAAACGATATTGCATTATTCCTTCCGCATGGTTACGAAGGGCAGGGACCCGAACATTCTAGTGCTAGAATAGAACGATTTTTGCAGCTGGCTGCCAACGAAAATATGTGGATTGTGCAGCCTACAAGTCCGGCAAATTTGTTTCACTTATTAGTAAAACAAGCTTCGTGTAATACAAAGCCAATGATAATTTTTACTCCAAAAAGTTTAATTCGTCATAAATTGGTTGTGTCTAAAACAGATGAGTTTCTTAATGGAGATTTTAGACCTGTAATCTATAATGAAAAAATAGAATTGCATAAAATCAATACTATTATTTTTACTACCGGTAAATTGTATTACGATTTGATTGAAAAACAAGACGAATTAAATATCTATAATAAACTTGTTGTAAATATTGAACAATTATATCCTTTCCCAATTTCTGACATAAAGAAAATTATTAGTAAAACAAATGAGAATCTTGATATTATTTGGTCCCAAGAAGAGCCTGTTAATATGGGAGCATGGACACATATAAGAAACGAAATGGGTGAATTTGATATTCGAGTTATTGCCCGACCTGCCAGTGGCAGCCCTGCCGTAGGATTGCTGCATCAACATAAAATTCAGCAACAAAAAATAATTGAAAAATCGTTTTTATTATGCGATTGCGAACACAAAGAAGTATTTTGCAATTTAAAATGTAGTAAATTCAATAGAGGTAATCAATAATAAACTATATTTTTATGAAAGTAGAAGTTAAAATACCATCACCAGGAGAATCGATAGAACAGGTTGAAATTGCCGAATGGCTCGTTAAAAACGGTGATATTGTTAAGAAAGATCAATCATTAGCAGAAATGGAATCTGAAAAAGCAACAATAAGTTTAGTTGCTGAACATGGTGGGAAAATAAATATTATAGTACCTGCCAATGAACCTATCAGTGTTGGTAAAACAGCTTGTATTATTGATACCGACTTTGCTGATGATACAAATTCTGAAGCAAACGTTAATAATAATGCCGAAAATGAAAAAGACAAAAATTATAAGAAAAACATCAAGAGTGTAAAAACAGAAATAAATGAACCAACTGATAAGCCTGAAAGTTTTGATAAAGTTAAAATTACTCCCCTTGCAAAGAGATTGATGGACGAAAAGAATTTGTCGATTGAAGATGTAATAAATGGCTTGCAACGAATTACAAAGAATGATGTGGAGTATGTACTAAATTCTGCAACTGAAGAATCTTCTCGCCAGTCAAAAAGCATAAAAATATCGCCACTGAGACGCAAGCTTTCCGAAAAACTTGTAAAAGTGCAGCAAGAAACAGCTATGCTTACTACCTTTAATGAGATAGATATGCACGAACTTATTTCTATAAGGGAGGAATTCAAGCAAAAATTTATTGATAAGCATGGGGTTAAACTAGGTTTTATGAGTTTTTTCACAAAAGCTGTTTCTATTGCTCTTAAAGAATATCCAATGATAAATTCAGCTATTTTGGGTGATGAAATTGTAGTACCGGAGTATGCTGATATTGGAATAGCAGTACAAACACCCAAAGGATTAATGGTACCTGTATTAAGAGATGTTAATAATAAGAATATCCCGACTCTTGAGAAAGAGATACAGTTTATTGCAGATAAGGCAAGATCTAATAGAATTAGCATAGATGAATTAAAAGGAGGAACTTTTAGTATTACTAATGGTGGTGTGTTTGGGTCTCTGTTTTCAACACCAATAATTAATCCGCCTCAGAGTGCAATACTTGGTATGCATACTATTACAGAACGCCCTGTAGCAATTAGTGGAGAAGTTAAAATCCGTCCGATGATGTATGTTGCATTGAGTTACGATCACAGAATTATTGATGGTAAAGACTCTGTTGGGTTTTTAAAGACAGTTAAACATTTAATCGAAAATCCCTCGCTTATTGCTAGCGGTATGGTCGATTTATCAATGTTTTTGTTAGGATTGTAAACCTTGTTTAAGTTATACAGTTTTATTGTACTATGTGCGATAAATTCTAAGAACAAAAACAGTAAATAATTTAATCGCTTTTAGAGTTTAAATCAATTAGAATATCTATTTTCTTTTCAAGATTATTTACTTTTTCTTCTAGTTCGTCATTATTGTCGCTTACCATAGAGTCAACAAAGATGGAATTAACCAAGGATAATCCGAATATTCCACCGAATAGTAGTATAATTACGAAATAAATAATTGTTAAAATTGATATTAAGCTTGAATCAGTATTTGAAGTAATTGCGTCTGGTATTTCGTACCAACCTTCTACTGTAAATATTTTAAAAACTGAATATAGCGAAGTAAGTGGATTTGAAAAATATTCTGGAGCAATATCCTTAAAAAGAAAGCAAGAAATTAAAGAGATTATAAAGTTAAAAATAAAAAAACCAATAAGTATAACAATTGATGATTTAGCAGCTCTATAAATGCCATTCATTAGCTTATCAATTTTAGGAACAAATCTTATTAAACGGAAAAATTTAAAAACTCTAAATATTCTAAATATTAATAAGAAATTTAAATCCAATATATTATTGGGGAAAAATATAGAAATAAACGATGGTAGAGCTATTATTATAAGTACAAAGTCGAAAGTATTCCAACCGCTATTAAAATACTTTTTTCGCCCAAATATTTTAAGTTTTACTATTAGTTCAACTACAAAAACAAAAGTAAAAAATTGGTCGAAAATCTCTAATATAGTCAAAATGCCAGGTTCAAAAGAAAAACCTTCAAGAAAAATTATAATAGAGTTTAGAATAATAATGAAAAGAATAAACTTTTCATTTAATAATAGTCTCTTTATCATAGGGTTATAGTTCTATTGCTTTGAGTACTTTTTCTTCGTGAATTATACGGTCAAGTATTTTATATAATTTCATAATTTAGGTAGTTATTTTGTTATTAAGATATATGCAAATATATATTTTTCAAAGCTTAATTGAAAGATAAATGCGAATATCATCAATAGCAATATTAAGAAAATTTATGTAAATAAACATTTCGATATATTAGTTGTGTTTATTAGGAATTTGCTTGATTAATCTGTTATTGTTATATGTTTAAAAGATAAGTAAACTATTCGTGTGGAAAGGTTGTTTAAAAACTGATATTATGTAAATCAGATTATTAATTTAAATTAATATAAAAACCATCAGAATATTTAATTCAATATGCTATAATTTTTGAGTAAATAGTAATATTTTTGCATAGTGCTTGTTATAATATAATATGTTGCGTTTATTCGGTAAAATACTGTTTTTAGCTGCTGCTATTAATTTTAGCTTTGTGTCTTATTATAATGCGCAAACAGTTGGTTTGGTTCTTAGCGGTGGTGGTAGTAAGGGGCTTGCTCATATTGGCGTAATAAGAGCATTAGAAGAGCAGGGTATTCCAATAGATTATATTACAGGCACTTCGATTGGTGCTATTATTGGTTCTTTATATGCTTGCGGTTATACAACTGATGAGATGGAAGAGATAATACGCTCTCCAGAATTTTTTAACTGGTACAAAGGTAAGATTCCAACAGAGTATAATTATTATTTTAAAAAACCTGCGACACATGCCGATATGATAAATGTGCAGTTTGCAATACGTGATTCTTCGATTGTTCCCATTTTACCAACTAATTTAGTGGCAACACAACCCATGGATTTAGGAATTGTAGAACTTACTGCCGAGTATTCAGCTGCTGCAGGATATAATTTCGACAGTTTAATGGTACCTTTCAGATGCATAGCAACTGATATATACAATAATAGGGAGGTGATTTTTAGAAAAGGAGATCTTGGAATGGCTGTAAGAGCATCTATGACTTTCCCTTTTTATTTTAAACCTATAATGATTGATAGTGTTTTGCTTTTTGATGGAGGTATTGTTAATAATTTCCCTTACGATGTGATGCAGAAGGAATTTAATCCTGACGTAATTATTGGGAGTGCTGTTGCAAGCTCTAAAAAAAAACCTGCCGAAGATAATATACTCCAGCAAATAGAAAATATGATATTGCTCGAAGATTCCGATTATAGAATACCCGACGAGTTAGGTGTAACTATTTCTATGAAATTTGGAGAAGTAGGTTTACTCGATTTTCATAGAATTGATGAATTTACAACATTAGGATATAATTGTACTCAAATAATGATGGATACTATTAAGCAATTAATAAGCAGACGTGTTGAGCCAGAACAGATAATAAAACGTAGAGAAAAATTTAAAAATAAAGTTCCTGAATTTATAATCGATAATATTTACATTGTCGGTTTAAACGATAATGAAAAAGAGTATGTAAAAAAAGAGATTAAACAAAATAAAAAGTTTCTGAGTTTAGAACAATTCACTAGTGCTTATTACAGATTAGTTGCTGATAATCAAATTGAATCGGCAATGCCAAGAGCTGTTTATAATACCACAACAGGATATTATGATATTTATCTAAATGTTAAAAAGAATAGGCGATATAATGTAGCAATTGGAGCATTAATATCTTCGGGGAATAATAATCAAGCATTTGTGGGAATAGAGTATAAATACTTATCACGATACTCATATATTGCAAATGCAAATATTTATTTCGGAAGACTTTACAGCTCGTTTGATCTTACCGGTAGAATTGATTTCCCCCTAGATTACCCATTGGCTCTTAAATCATCAATTAGTTTAAATAGATGGGATTATTATAGGAGCAGTGTACTTAAGTTTTTTGAAGATGTGCGACCACCATATTTAATTCATCACGACAATCATATACGATTTGATCTGTTAACCCCAATAAATTCGTATGCTAATTTGAGTTTAGGTGGAGCTTTTGGAAGAATTACAGATAATTATTTTCAGATAAATAATTTTTTACAATCAGATACGTCCGATATTACTGATTTTACAATGGGTACGGCTCATTTATCTGTTGATAGAAACACTCATAATTTTAAACAGTATCCTAATCGTGGTACCAAAAGGCAATATGGTATAAGACTATACTACGGTAACGAAGTTAACTATCCGGGAAGTACATCAGGAGTTAACGATACTATTTCATATTACCATATGTGGCTGAGCGGTAGGTTTGTAAATGATTCTTACATAGCTATGGGCAGCAACTTCTCGTTAGGGACATATTTTGAAATAGCAATAAGCAATAAGCCTTTGTACAATAATTTTACAAGCAGTATCTTATCAGCAATGGCATTTACACCAACTCCTCAGAGTAAAACTCTATTCTTAGAAGATTATCGAGCAAATGCTTTTGCAGCTGCCGGACTTAAAAGCGTAATTCGTTTTACCGACAGAATAAATCTCAGGCTTGAAGGATATGCGTTTTTACCCTATCAAAAAATATTGAAACAAGATATTGGTGAGCGAAATTTTAAGGCTTATTACAGTGAGCCGTTCAGTTATCTTTATTATAGTGGAGTAGCTAATCTTGTTTATAATACACCTTTAGGACCGGCGTCTATTAGTGTAAACTATTATAAGAAAGAGGGGGCGCAGTTTTATTTCTTATTTCACCTTGGTTACATTTTGTTTAATAATAGAGTTGATGATTATTAAAATTAAGTCGATAGGTTTGTGAATATTAGATAATTAAAGGATATAATCAAGTTCGTTTGCGATAAATAATGGATGTAAACAATTTTTCCAATAATGTAAAGACATAAAAAAAACCGGCGAGAGCCGGTTTTTTTTATGCTGAATGATCTAAATTCTACCACTCAAGTTTGTCAACGCCTTCGCAATCCCATAATTTGCTGAAAGTTTCTTCAAAGTCTTTTTCCATGTCTTTGCCAGATTCTTCCATAGCTTCTTCCATAGCTTTCATTCCTTCTTCATCTTCTTTGTACTTTTCTTCAAGCTCTTTTGATAATTCCTCTAATTCTTTGCTAATGCCATTGATTTTTTCTGCTTCTTTGTCATCAATTTTGTCGTCTGATACAGCATCTTTAATTGCATTTGCATACTTTTCTGTCATTTTTACCATTTTCTTAGCGTCAGCTTCAGGTCCACTGCTACAAGAAGCAATTACTAAAGCAAAAACCAAAAGACTTAAAATAATACTGATTCTTTTCATAACATTGTTTTTTTTAAAATTATGTGTTCAATTAAATTAGTTGATGTAAAAATATAACATTTTATTACTAACTGCAAGAAAAATATCAAAAAGATTAAACTTTTATTCACAATATAAATTCATGATAATAATTAAGCTATTCTAAACCTTCGATTAATTCATATCCTTCGCAGAAAAAAAGGCTCATCATTGCTGTAGTCATGTTTTCAGAGAGTTCTTTGTGCTCTTCGTCTTCGAGAATTTTTTGTACACTATTGTTTTTACTATCTAATGAATTAATTTTATTAACAAGAATACTAATTTCTTCGGCTTCCGATTGGCTTATTGTACTGTCTTTAGTGGCGGTATTAACAACCGAAATGAAATTTTCTAGTATTTTTTCGGTGTCTTGTTTTTTATTGCACGAAGAAATTATCAAAATCGTTAGTGAAAATATTGTAAAAAAGTATGCTATTTTCATTATAGAGGATTTTTTTATTTTAAAATAAAAGCACGGTTTTGTCCGTGCTTTTACTGAAATTTATAATTTAACTATTTCTTTAATTCTTTTACAATAGCAGCAAATGCATCTGGATGATTCATTGCTAAATCTGCTAAAGCTTTACGATTTAATTCAATTCCTTTATTATGTATTAATCCCATAAATTCGGAATAACTCATGTCGTGTTGTCGAGCTGCTGCATTAATTCTTTGAATCCATAAGGCTCTAAAATTCCTTTTTTTAACTCGACGGTCGCGATACGAATACTGTAATCCTTTTTCGTATGCGTTTTTTGCAACTGTCCAAACATTTTTTCTTCTTCCGAAATAACCTCTCGTTTGTTTCAGAACTTTTCTTCTTTTCGCTCTTGATGCGACTTTGTTTACACTTCTTGGCATAAATTTTTGTTTTATGAATGATTAGCGTCCATTTGTTAACGGATCTTTCGGCTAGGCATTCCGGTTAATTACTAATTTTCTTTTTGCATTACTTCATTCCAAGCAGGAACTTAATATTGTCCTCGTCTGATTTATGGACTGTGGTAAAATACCCTAAGTTCCGCTTACGTTTTTTACTCTTTTTTGTAAGAATATGGCTTTTGTAAGCATGCTTTCTCTTAATTTTTCCACTTCCGGTAAGCGTAAAACGTTTTTTAGCTCCCGAATTTGTTTTCATCTTTGGCATTACTTTATCCTTTTATTATTAATAAAAATCTATTTTTTTAATGGCGATATAAAAATCGTCATTCTTTTTCCTTCAAGTTTTGGCAACTGTTCAACTTTTCCGTAATCTTCTAAATCTTGAGCTAGTCTAAGTAATAAAATTTCACCTTGTTCTTTAAATAAAATCGTCCTACCTTTAAAGAAAACAAATGCTTTTACTTTTGTTCCTTCTTCGAGAAACTTTTTTGCATGATTTAATTTAAAATTATAATCATGTTCATCTGTATTAGGTCCAAATCTAATTTCTTTGGTTACCACTTTTTGTGTATTACTTTTAATTTCTTTTTGTTTCTTTTTTTGTTGATACAGAAACTTTTGATAATCAATAACTTTACACACCGGTGGTTCGGCTTTTGGCGAAATTACAACTAAATCGAGACTCATGTCATTGGCAATTTTTAAAGCATCTCTTAGGCTGTAAATTCCAATATTTTCGATATTGTCGCCAACAAGTCTCACAAATGGAGCTACAATGTGCTCATTAATTCTATAACTAGGTTCATTTTTGATGGGTTTATACCCTTTTCCTTGATATCTTTTTACGGCTATGGTTCAGTCCTCCTATCTTTTAGTTATTACTTAATAATTTATTTACCTCAAAGTTAATTATTTCTGCAAAACTGTCAAGGTTCATTATTCCCATATCTCCTTTTCCTTGCTTCCTAACCGAAACAGTCTCTGATTCTGCCTCGTTTTCACCTACTATCAACAAATAAGGTATTTTCTTTAACTCGTTATCTCTTATCTTCCTGCCTACCTTTTCGTTGCGGTCATCTACGAGGCTGCGAATATCGTAATTTTTTAGTAATTCTGAAACTTTTTTTGCATAATCATTAAATTTTTCGCTAATTGGCAGTATTACAGCCTGTTCAGGTGTTAACCATAATGGGAATTTACCTGCTGTATGTTCTATTAAAACTGCTACAAATCGTTCCATAGAACCAAAAATAGTTCTATGAAGCATAATTGGTTGATGATTTTGATTATCGCTGCCTTTATATTCTAGATTAAAACGTTCAGGTAAATTGTAGTCAACTTGTATTGTTCCTAATTGCCATTTTCTACCTATTGCATCTCTTACAATGAAGTCTAATTTAGGTCCGTAAAAAGCGGCTTCGCCTAGTTCAATTGTTGGCAAAAGACCCATTTCTTGTGCTGCTTCTTGAATTGCTTTTTCTGCCTTTAACCAATTTTCGTCGGTACCTATATATTTCTCTTTGTTGTTGGGGTCTCGAAGCGATATTTGTGTGAAATATGTATCAAAATCGAGTGCTTTAAATACATGAAATACTAAGTCAATTATTTTTTTAAATTCTTCTTTTACCTGATCGGGACGACAGAATATATGTGCATCATCTTGGGTAAAACTACGAACTCTTGTAAGCCCATGTAGTTCTCCATGTTGTTCGTAACGATACACTGTGCCAAACTCTGCCATTCTAATTGGTAAGTCTTTGTACGAATATTGGCTTGAATTGAATATTTCTACATGATGTGGACAATTCATGGGTTTAAGCATATAAGCTTCATCTTCGCGAGGTGTACTAATTGGTTGAAATGAATCTTTACCATATTTTTCGTAATGCCCCGATGTTTTATACAAATCAACATTCCCGATATGCGGAGTCATTACCATTTTGTAACCACGCCGTTTCAGTTCTTCTGTAAGCCAATTCTCTAGACGTTTTCTTAAATCTGTGCCTTTGGGTAACCAAAGCGGTAATCCCATCCCAACACGCGGCGAAAAAGTAAAAAGTTCAAGTTCTTTGCCTAGTTTACGATGATCGCGTTTTTTTGCTTCTTCAAGCATTATCATGTATTCGTCAAGGAGTTTTTGTTTTGGGAATGAAATTCCATAAACTCTAAGTAATTGTTTACGTGTTTCATCTCCTCGCCAGTAAGCTCCTGCAATACTTAAAACTTTAAAAGCCTTAATATAGCTTGTGTCGGGAAGGTGAGGCCCTTTACACAAATCGATGAAATTGCCTTGTGTATAAGTTGTTATAGTATTATCTTCAAGTTCTTGTATAAGTTCAAGTTTATACTCGTTTCCAAGCTTAGTGTAATAATCAAGAATATCTTTTTTAGAAATGTCCTTTCTTGTAATATTGTTCTTTTGACGTGCCAGTTCCAGTGCTTTATCTTCTATGCGTTTGAAGTCTGCATCTGTAATCTGCGAACCTTCGGGTAAATCGACATCGTAATAGAAACCGTTTTCGATTGCCGGTCCTATACCCAGTTTGATTCCGGGATATAAACTTTCTAATGCTTCGGCAAGAATATGGGCTGATGTATGCCAAAATGCATGTTTCCCTTCATCGTCTTCCCATTTATATAGTTTAATAATAGCGTCATTATTAATTTTACGGGATAAATCCCAAGTTTCATTATTTACACTAATAGCAAGTACTTCTTTTGCTAGTCGTGGGCTTATATCTTGTGCAATTTTAAGCCCCGTAATACCTTCGTTATATTCGCGGACACTATTATCCGGTAATGTTATCTTTATCATTTTTAAAGTTTTTGGACTACAAAAATACTATTGTTTGCAATATGTTGCAAATACTAAATACTTATTAACAAAAGAATTTTAATTTAGTTCGTGTGTTGTTCAACTTTTTCAAGTTTACTTAGGTCGTAGCCTAAAGATTTAGCTTTAGATGTTAATTCATTATAGATATTTTCATCTAATTTAGGTGTTCGTGATAGTATCCAAAGATAATCAGGCGATGAGCTTCCTACCAATACATATTGGTAATCTTTGTCAAGTTCTAAAATATAATAATCGGAGTAGAACCATAGGAAGAAACTTACTCTCAAGTGCCCCGGTACTTCAGGATTTGGAATAAATGCTTTCCCTGTGGCTGTCTTCAATTTTCCATCTAAACTGTTTTTGTACCCTTGGTTTAGTACTTTAATTTTTCCATTTTTACGCATTGTATAAGTAGCTGTAACTCCCTGAAGATTTTTCTCAAAACTATGTGGGAATCGAGCAATTTCGTACCATGTTCCAAGGTATTTTTGAATATCTACATTTTCAACTGTTTTCATAGTAGGAGCTGTATTCTTGTTACACGAATAAAAAGCAAATATCACCATTGTGAAGATTGCTATAATTATTATTGATTTTATATTAATTAACATATTTCTGTCCTAAAAAGTTTGATGTAAAGATATGCTAATTTATTATAAAACAGACGAGTTTAATAATATATTTGGATTAGGACAGATTTGCTCATAATAATTTATTTGCTTTTTACTGCAAACTCCAGGAAAATCTCCCCAATTGTTTTGCATATCAGTAATAATTTGAAAATGTAGGTGAGGGGGCCAGCTTCCGTTTTCGATAGAATTACCAAGATTTGCGAAGTTTTCCCCTTTCTTTATAACTTGTCCTAATTCTTTGTTGATTAAAGAATTAGTACTAAGATGACCGTATAGCGTAAAAAGCTTAAAACCTTCAATATTATGTTCTAAAATAATTGTGGGACCATAGTCTCCAAAATTGTCGTTAATTTTGAATGAATGAATTTGAGCATCTAAGGGAGCATAAACAGGTGTATTTTCTTTGCTCCATAAATCAATTCCTAAATGAATGCTTCTTACATTTTCGTCTGTGCCAAAGTGTGAGCTTTTTTTATATATTTCTCTGTCTTCCATATATCCGCCAATACCAATGATTTTGTTATTGCGTTTTAAAGTCATGGCAATGTATTCTGAGAGATGAGCAATATTTTTTAAATCTACCTTCTTAAGCTCATTATTATTAGAGCTTAAATCAATTTTTTGTGCATTTTGCTCCGATAAATCATATGGGAAAATATTAGCAATCTTGTTATTATATGATTTAATTATTTCGATCATTCTATAAATTTCCTTTCAATAAATTTTGAATTTAAAAGTCTGGCAACCGCCATATAAGAAGGATTAAATATAAGACTTTCTCCAATCTTATACTTTTTTTTGTTGTTTTTAGTTATATTGTCGCCTATGTCATAAACTGTCATATCCGATGTTGTGCCAACAAACTTAACATCTTTATCTTTTGGAGTAAGTTCTTGATAATCAACATCGAGTAATCCAAAATCTAGAATGGCTTTATAAGTTTTTTCGCTTAAGGACTGTTTGTCGAAATTTGATGTGTGTCCAATGCTTGCATCACTAATAATTCCATCGGGAACTAGAGGTTTTTCTTCTAATTCGATTATATATGGATGAAAATCAAATGTATCGGTACTTAAATTTAAAAATTTATCATTGTTTAGCGGACTAGTTCCAAAAAATGCGGCTTCGCCAATTCTAAAGTGATTTACTTCTGGCGGTACAGTATTGTCTTGAATTAGGGGTAAGGTAATAGAGCTCCCACCACTAATAAATGGAAGGTTTCTATCAAATTTTGCTTCAATTAACTTTTTGTAAAGCACAAGTTGTAGTAGCTTATCGTAAGTTGGTTCTACTCCATACATACAGCCTAAATTTGAACCAAGACCAATTACTTCAATATTTGGTAAATTAAAAACTTTTTGATAAAACTCTATAAGATTGTCTCTATCAACGCCTTCGCGAAGTTCGCCTAACTCAACCATAATTATGATTTTATGGATTTTATTATGTTTCTCGGCTACCTGATTTAATGCTTTTATTGTTGTAAAAGATGAATTAAGTGAAATATCAGCATATTTGATTACATCTTCGGCATATACATCGGCAGGAGGTTTTATATAGATTGTTATCATATCAGGATTAACTTCCTTCAAGTTTTTTAGACTTGTAAGCCTTGAGTCTCCAACTGAATGTAATCCGCTGATAACCTCCGGAGTTAGTAATTTCTTAAGAAATTCCTTGTCTCCCGAAAAAACTTTAGTTATTAAGCTCCATTCTATATTATGGTCGTTCAAATATTTGCTCAGCTTATGAACATTTTCTCGTATTTCGTTGATTTTTATGTTTAGATGTGCCATTTTTTTAGGTTTTAGGTTACAGGTTTTAGGATTTAGGATTTAGGTTACAGGTTTTAGGTTACAGGTTACAGGATTTAGGATTTAGGATTTAGGTTACAGGTTACAGGTTACAGGATTTAGGTTTTTGGATTTAGGTTTTAGGGTTTTGGGGGTCTGAAAGAATATTCCTGCTTCCTGAATCATAAAACCGGTTTAAATATAATCCGAAAGTTTCCTCGTTATTGTTATTTGTTATTTGATTATTGTTATTTGTTATTTGATTATTGTTATTTGAGATTTGATTATTG
>Ga0334900_1000220_pt1 | contig 95303 bp, 81 predicted proteins | sample GraSluR3_MG_2_FD_207231 | JGI IMG/M metagenome (GOLD analysis project Ga0334900, IMG submission 207231) | Sludge microbial communities from methane-producing bioreactor in Wageningen University, Netherlands - Granular Sludge_31_08-R3 | ecosystem: Engineered > Bioreactor > Anaerobic >... | reverse complement strand
GTGCCTGCCCCGATTACTCGGGGTTTCAGTGTTTCAGTATTTCAGTGCCTGCCCCGATTACTCGGGGTTTCAGTGTTTCAGTGTTTCAGTGCCTGCCCCGAGGACTCGGTGGTTTCAGTGTTTCAGTGTTTCAGTGTTTCAGTGTTTCAGTGCCTGCCCCGGGAATAGGGGGTTAAATGGTTACATGGTTAAATGGTTACATGGTTAAATGGTTAAATTCGTGAGACTGGCTTTTTATGAGCGAAGCGAAATGAAAAGGCTTAGTCGAACGAATCCCGCTTTAGCGGGATGGTGGTTCCGGGTACCGGATACCGGGAAGTACCGAGTTCAGATTTCAGATTTCAGATTTCAGATTTCAGATTTCAAAATTGGCCAATCTTCCGCGCAGCGGAAGCGCCGGGCATCGCTAAACGCAATTTTTCATCCTGATCAGGGTGATGCCGTCGCGCAGGGGGATCATAAAATGATCCAGTTCAGGATCGTCTTTCACCATCCTGTTAAAGGCAGTGATCCCGGCGGTTTCGGCATCGCCCGGGTGGGCTTTGGCCAGCACCTTGCCGCCCCAGAGGGTATTGTCGGCCATCAGCAGGCCGCCGGGTGCCAGTTTCTGCTTGAGCAGGGGAAGGTATTGGGGATAGTTTTCCTTATCGGCATCGAGGAAGATGAGGTTGAAGTTCCCATCCTGTTCAGGGATGATCCGCAAGGCATCGCCCTGGTGGCGGGTGATGGAATCCGACAAACCCGCCTCACGGAAATAGCGGAGCGCGATCTCTTCCAACTCCTCATTCCTGTCGATGGTATGGATATGCCCTTCAGCCGGTAGGCCTTCGGCAAGACAAATGGCCGAATAGCCCGTATAAGTTCCTATTTCGAGGATACGCCGGGGCATGAGCAGTTTGCTGATGAATGCAAGCAGGCGCCCCTGCAGATGCCCGGTCAGCATGTTGGGGTAAGGCACGCGAAGATTTGTTTCCCGGTCGAGTTTTCTCAGCAGTTCAGGCTCGGGCTGGCAATGCTCCTGCAGGTACGCCAGTATGTCTTCGTTCAGGAATTCCATGCGGCTGTATAGGTAAGTGAACTGACCGTTTCCGGATCAAAGACTTCATCGGCCACCGCCAGCAGGTCACCGGTGGTTACCCGGTCAATCCTCTCATAAATATCTTTCACGCTCAGCAGTTTTCTGTCGTAAAGAAAGCTGCGACCGCCGCTCAGCATCACATTCACGTTGGTGTCGAAGGCCATGGCGATCTGTCCGCGGTACTGCTTTTTGGCCTGCGACAACTGCAGGCTGCCCAGCCTGACCTGCCGCAATTTCCGCAGCTCTTTCATCACGAGGGCGGTGGCCTTTTCTGTTGAGCCGTTATCGGTTCCCATGTATATGCCCCACACCCCGGTATCGGAATAGGGAAAATAAAAGGAATCGATGCTGTAGGCGTAGCCATATTTCTCCCGTACCTGCATGTTGAGTCTTGAGTTCATCCCAGGCCCGCCCAGGATGTTGTTGAGCAGCCCGAAGGTGAAGCGGCGTTCATCGCTCCGCGCAAAAGCCCTGTTCCCGATGATGCTGTGGCTCTGATATGTTTTTCTTTCCCGGCTTATCCTGAAGGGTGCAACGGCCTGAACGGGATTCAGCGGTCTGCCCGGGGCTGCATGCGCCGGGCCGTTGAAATATTTTTCCATGTATTTAACATAACGGGCAAAGCTGATCCCGCCCACCGAACAGATCACCATATTGCCGGGGGTATAATGATCGCGAAAAAAGTCCATGACCGCTTCGCGCTTAAAGGCCTTCACATGTTCGGGCAAACCGAGGATTGGCCGGCCCATGGGATGCCCGTCGAAGAGGGCCCCCTCAAATTCATCATAAATAAGCTCAGAGGGGGTGTCCTTATAGGAGTTGATCTCTTCGATGACGATGTCCTTTTCCTTTTCAATCTCCCTGCCGGGGAAAACCGAACCGAAGACGATATCGGCAAGCAGTTCCGAGGCGCGCGGGAACCAGGTATTCAGGAATGAGGCATAGATACTGGTATACTCCTTGGTGGTGAAAGCGTTAAGTTCGCCTCCCACGCTTTCGAGCCGGTTCAGGATATGGAAAGCCTTTCGCCGGCCGGTGCCTTTAAAGATCATGTGTTCGAGGAAATGGGCCAACCCCGACAAACCTTCCGGCTCATCGCGGGTGCCGGCATTGATAAACACACCCAGGTGGGCAACCGGGCTGGCCGTTGACATATGGACCAGCCGGAGGCCATTGGGCAGTATATGATAATTTGGATCGCCAGGCATGGGACAAATTTAGCAATATAATGCCTAAAGCAGCATGAAGGGCCTTATTTGCAAAAGCGCAGACCGGTCCGGCCTGTACCGGAAGAAAGCCGGTCACTCGAAATGAAGGCCTGCCGCCGCTAATTCATCTTCTCAAAATACACCCAAAACAGCGGGCGGGTCATTGTTCTGCCTTCCACCACCACCTGCAGGACCGGGCTGATGGCCTTAACTTTTTTGTCGATGAGCAGGCTCCGCTCATCATACTTCCATTCTTCAAGGAAACGGATAATGGTAATGTCGGCCGGCACAATGGTGTTTATGACCATGGTGTCGTATTCGGCAAAGGGTGGCGTTGGCCTGACCAGCGTCATGTAAACCGTGTCGGTCAGCATGCTTCTGACGCGGGAGATGCTCAGGGGTTCGTTGAAATAATCATACGCCTGCACATCGCCAGAAAGTACGCGTCCGAAGATGTTGTTCAGCAGCTCTTCGCGGTCGGAACCGCCAATATTGCCGATCCACCAGTCGTAAGACCCGTCCGTGTTCACGATAGGCACATCGTACTGTATCTTTTTGGCGATGACAATACGATCATCTTCGGCCTGCCTGGCACATTGCAGGCTCACAAGCAACAGGGCCAGTAACGGAATAACAAGAATTGCTCTTTTCATCATATTATGGTTTTAATGCTAACGACAAGCCGGTCATAATATTTGACAGCCATGCATATTTGACAGGCTGCAAAGCCGGTGCATGATCCATTTTAAAAGCCGGCATATACTCAGGGTTTAAAGACCACCCCCTTGTTTTTCTTCCCGTCGATGGCCACCACCGCGGGTTTATCAAAGCGGACATGCCGGATGAACTCATCCTCATAAACTGCCTTTTGTTTGTCGAGGTATCCGATATTCAGGCTTCCCTCGTTAATAAAGGCATTGATCGTGAAGTAACCCACGCGGAAAGAAGTAAGGTTCTGGAAGAAGTGGGTTCCCTGGCTGGGGTCGATATGATAATCTTCCAGGCCTGACTCCACGATGAGCCGCGCGGCGGATATTTGGGGCCATTTTACGGGTATGCCCAGGTTCGGGTCGGCCGACCCCCAGCGCCCGGGGCCGATCAGGATATAGTTTTTCCCTTCGCTCAGAAACTCATCGTTAATGTCGTCAATGAGTTGTGCTATTTCGGGTGTGCGCAGTGAATCAAAACTGCCGGGTTTCACATAAACGATATCGCAGATATCCTTCACATAGCCGTTTCCAAGCGCCGAATCACTGCTCATGATGATCTTCGCGGGGTCGACGTTGTCGATATCCACATCGATGGTCTCATCCGTTTCAACGATCGGCCTGATCTGCAGAAGGTGGAAGGTATGGGGCATTCCCTTTTCCTTGCTGAGTTCGAGGGCAAATTCGATCTCAATGGGTTTACCCATTTCTTTCTGTCCGGTTTCAAGGACATCCTGCAGGATCTCTGCCAGGGGGATGATATTATGGTTGAGCAGGCCCGAGAAGGTGATCAGCTTTTTGCCGCCGGGCTGCATACCTTCGCGCAGCATCTGGCTCTGGTAATCATAGGTGGAGGCGATGTACCGGATCGAGTTGTCTTTTTCAGCATCGGCGATGCGCAGCCTGAGCAGGTTCACGGCATCGTCAAGGCAGGGCTTGAAGCTGTCGGCGATCAGGTCAAGGGCATAGAAGAATCGTTGTGTTTCACGCAAGGCCAGCTCGGGCGTACTGGTTTGCAAAAGCTTGCGCGGGTATTTCGGGCTGAAGCGCAGGGTCATGCCTCCGTCTACAATATATTTTCCCAGGCCGAGGGCGATATTGGCAATACCGTCTTCAGGCTTTTCCGGTTCGATGGGGTAAAAGTTGATTGAGCGGGCTACGCCCGACAGCACGGGGTAGAACCTGTTCCCATAGCGTCTGCCCACGACCTCCTGAAGAACAATGGCCATCTTTTCCTCATCGATCACATTCATGGTGGCCGACATATATGCCTTGCTGTCTTTATAGTAGGCCGAGGCATACACGCTTTTTATCGCTTCGCTGAGCATGACCATCATCCGCCGTTCATCCGATTCCATATTGGGGATCATATACGTGGAATATACCCCGGCAAAAGGCTGGTAATAGCTGTCTTCGAGCAGGCTGGACGAACGGACGGCCAGCGGGTTCTTTACATAGGAGATGAGTGTATACAGGTCTTCCTTGATCCTGAAAGGGAGCCTGGCTTTGAGGAAGGCTTCCAGGATCTCCGCATCGGTACGTTCGGCCATCGAAACCTTGTAGAGATCGTTTTCCTCCATGAACTGGTCGAAGATGTCTGTGCCCAGCACGATGGTGCGCGGGATGGTCACCCTTACGCCCGGCCATTTGTCGTAATACTGGTTGCGTTTGATCATGGAGTCGAGAAATGCCAGCCCGCGGGCCTTTCCACCCAGCGAGCCTTCGCCGATGCGCGAAAGCGACAGGTATTCGTCGAAGCTGTCGCGCCTGAACTGTGCAATCACGCCCCGCGCCTTGGTCATGCGGTAATTGGCAATGGAGTCGAAGAGGTATTTCCTGACCTGCTCCAGATTGTCGAAATCATCGAGGGTAACGTCCCTGAACCTTTCGGCCAGTGGGAAAAGGGCCCTGGCCCTGAGCCATTTCGAAATGTGGTTGCGCGAAAGATGGTAACGCAGGGATTGATCGGGTATCTTATAGATCTTTTTCTGCAAGGTCTGCAGGTCACCGGCGCGGTCGACCTCGGCCATGGTATCGGGGTCGATAAAAACAAAATCGCCGAAGGCGAAATACTCCCTGATAAAACTCTTCAGCTCAAAAGAAAGGGTTTTCGAATGCTTGTTGATAAAGCCCACCCGGAGTTCCTTGGCCCGGGCCTCCATCCCGGTATCGGACGATTGCAGCAGGATGGGCATGAGGTTGTCTTCCGCCTTGATCTTTTTCACCAGGCGAATGCCGGCCTCCTTATCGCGCACCCCCTTGCGTTTGTATGATATGTCGGAGATGATCCCCAGCAGGTTATTTTTATATTTTTCGTAAAAGACGATGGCCTCTTCATAGGTACGGGCCATCAGTATCTTCGGCCTCCCCCGCATGCGCATCATCTGCTGGTGCTCGTTCAGGCCTTCGGTCATGAACTGTTGCGACTGCTTAAAGATGATCTTGTAGATGTGCGGCAGGTAGCTCGAATAAAACCTGACGCTGTCCTCCACCAGGATGATGGTTTGAACGCCAACCTCGTTCACATCGTGTTCAGCATTCATCTTGTCCTCGATCAGCTTGATGATGGCCAGCAGCAGGTCGGCATTGCCAAGCCAGCTGAACACATAGTCGATGGGTTCGAGGTCTTCCCGGTCCAGTTTGATGGTGACTTTCCTGGAGAATGGTATGAGGATCACGATGGGGATGGAAGGGTACTTTTCCTTGATCTTTTTGGCAATGCCGAAGGTGTCTTCGTCTTCGGCGCTCAGCATGGTGATCACCAGGTCGATCTTTTGTTCCCTGAGTTCCAGGAAAGCATTTTCCTCGTTCGAGACCTGTATGAACTGCGGCGGGTAACGCAGGTTCAGGGCCACATATTCATCGAATATCTGTTCATCGATACGGCCGTCCTCTTCCAGGATAAAGGCATCATAGGCGCTGGAGATCAGCAACACATGATATATGCGCTTTTTCATCAGCGTATCGAAGGAAGTGTCGCGGTAGAGGTACTTCGATATCTGGCTATTATTGGCAACCATTTGCGCTTGCGTGTTTCAGGGCAGTAAATATATGAATAAAGCGGGATGTGACAGCGGGAGGAAAGCAGTTCCGGCACATTTTACCGGATAAAATCCGATTCATCCGTAAAAACCGCAACCGGAGGAATGTTGTAATTATCCGTTAATTCTCTCTCAGCACGTATTCATCATATTCCACTTCAAAGCGCAGCTTATGTTTTGACTCCTCCTGGGCGAGGGCGGCAAACAATTCCTTCAGTACCGGATCGGTGGCACGCCCGGCCAGGGAGGTATAGAGCCTGAATGCAGCCTTTTCCTTGTTCATGGCTACAATGAGTGCTTCGCGGTACGACATGCCGGGAGCAGCCTCAACGTTCACCACATAATCGGCGATCTGCAGGTCGGCCACGTTTTCGGGGGGCATGCTGTTGATACCTCTTTCCTTAACTTCCCGCAGCTTCATCTTATGGCCGACCTCCTCACGGGCAAAGGCTTCGAATACTTCCCGCATCTCATCATTATGCGCCTGCGCTGCCAGTTCCGTATAGAACTCAACGGCCTTTTGTTCCTCATTCATCGCAAAGTCGAGGATCTCGTCGAATGATGTCAGTTTTTTTGTCATCTCCTGTTTCTTTTTACGGCAGGGAATCCCTGCGTGTGACTGAAATATTCTTTTCCATGCCTTTTTGAATAAAGGCCGGTATATCATTCCGTACCGAATGCCTTTTCAAATTCTTCGTCGAAACGTTTCACAAGGGAATCGCATCCGTGGGCGAACATGTTTTTCCTGCCGGGTTCTCCGGTAGCGGTAAACATGTATTTCCCGTTGGATTCCGCAGCCGGCAGCAGGCCGGCGATTTCCTGCATGATCATATCGGGATCGCTGCTTTGCTGCAGTCCTAGCTGCTGCATCAGGGATGCCAGTTGCTCCAGCGTATTCATCCCGGCCTTTGGATCGAATGCGCGTTCGAACTGCCTGATCACCTTTTGTGTATTCGTAAAGGTCCCGCCGGTTTCCAACGGATAACCGGCCGGCAGGATCAGGTCGGCTTCCTGTGCGGTATCGGTCATGAAATAGTCGGAAACCACGACAAAGCCGGCCTTTTTAAGCCATGAGAGCACCTTTTCCCTGTCGGTTGCACAACCCAGCGGGTCTTCACCAAAAATGAAGAGGTTACCGATGGCACCGGTCGTGAGCAATTCTTCAAGGTCGGGATTGACCGCAGCGGGGATGGCCTCCACATTCCAGGCTTTTTTGGCCGCATCGACAAATTCCTTATCGCCGTAATGGTACCCGCCGGGCCCGGTCAGTGGGGTGATCCCCATATCGAAGATCCCCTGGGCATTGTTCTTTTCTTTCACACTAATGAGCCCGCTGGCGGTTTTTCCCAGTTTGCCTGTGATCATGGCCAGGTTGAAGAGCTCGATACAGGTATTGGCGCATACTTCCTTTTCGCTGAAGATGAGAATGGCATTCAGTTGCCTGTTGTATTCTTCGGCGAATACGCCGATAACCTTTTCATCGCCTGCACCGGCCGCCTCAACCAGGCTGTCGAAGCTTTCGGACAGCAGGGCATCACGGTATCCGGCAAAGCCATCGCAGTTGTCGTCGATGAACAATTGATTCTGCAACTTATTATCCAGCAGCCAGTGGTTCACGGCCCTGATAAAATGATAATAGGATCCGATGCGGCGCACCGTATCCACCTTATGCTCCATGGGGCTGTTTGACGAAACGGTCAGCAATTCGACCGGCACCTTGTTTTTCACCCTTGCCTCGTTCACCATGAATCCCGCCACGCCGTTGTCGCGGCTCAGTTCGGCGCCTAAGAGGTATATTTTCCCGGCCTCTTTCAGTTGTTCGAATGGCACGTTGGCGATAACATTGTTCTCACAGGCCTTTTCTCTTCCCAGGTAGTGGAAGCTGCCCACGTTGTTGGTTCCTGCGCCGGCCCGGGCCAGTTTCTGCAGCAGGTAAAGCTCCTCATTGCTCATCCGGGCCCCGGCAAAGAAGGCATTTTCGCCCGAACCGGCCTCTTTGATCTTTCCGGCGATGGTGGCGAGGGCCTCTTCAAGGCCGATCTCCTCAAATTTCCCGTTCAGCCTGCGCATGGGTTTGGTGATCCGGCCGGGGCCATTCAGGTATCGGTACCCGAATTTACCGTATTTACAAAGGTTTCCGGGTTTATCTCCGCCCATGCTTCCTTCCGCCTCCATAAAGAATTGCCTGTTGTGGCCCAGTACCGTTTCACAGCCGATAGAACAATAATTGCAGATGGTATGGACCTTTTCGAGTTTGACGGGTCCCGGCTTGAAGGGAACATTTTCGGTGAGCGCGCCGGTGGGGCATGTCGAGATACACATGCCGCAGCTCTCGCAATAGGTTTGCTGCAGGGAATTCCCCATGCTGGGGGCCACATAGGTGTCGAACCCGCGGTTGACGAGCCCGAGGGCGTTGGCGCCCACCAGCTCGGAGCATATCCTGACACAACGGGAACAGAGCACACACTTGTTGTTGTCGATCTCAACATAGGGGTGCCTGAAATCGACCTCGTATTCATTGAAGCTGCCCGGGAAACCATCCTGGCGTGCCTGGTATTCAGTGGCATATTTTTTCAGGTCGCAGGTATAGAGGGCCGTACATCCGCATTCCATGCAGCGCTGCGACTCATGCAGGGCCACTTCCTCACCGGCGTATCCCAGTTCCACCTCCCTGAAATTCTTTCTGTCGGCTGGGTCGAGGGTTGGCATTTCTTCCCGCTGCTGTCCGGCGTAGCGTCCTTTATAGGCGGCGGGTTCCTGTTCCCTGAAGTTGTCTTTTTTACTGAGGAACTCTTCGGGCAGGGGTTTCACTTCTTCACCGCGGAGGAATTGATCACAGCTATGCGCGGCCACTTTTGCCTGTGCGATGGCCTGTATGAGCGTTGCCGGGCCCGTAACCCCGTCGCCGGCGGCAAAAACGTTTCCGATGCCGGTTTGCAGCGTGGCCGGGTCCGCGTCGATGTCGCCCCAGCGGTTCACCTTCAGCTCTCCGTTAATGGAAAACTTATTTACATCATCGAGGAAATGCACATCGGTCTTCTGGCCGATGGCTGCCAGCATATAGTCAACCTCGATGTCGAATTCCGATCCCGCCACGGGCACCGGGCGCCGCCTTCCGGAAGCATCCGGCTCGCCCAGTTCCATCTTCAGGCAGGTGACCGACTTCACCTTTCCTTCATCATCCTTGCTGATCTTCACCGGGTTGGTGAGGAAGAGGTATTCGATGCCTTCGAGTTTCGATTCATGTATTTCGATGGGGTTGGCCGGCATCTCCTTTTCGGTACGCCGGTAGATCACATACACCTTTTCGGCGCCGCAGCGCATGGATGTGCGGCAGCAGTCCATGGCTGTATTTCCGCCTCCGACCACGGCCACCGTTTTTCCCGAGAAATCGTATTTTTTTCCTGTCATCTCCATCTCTTTGAGGAAGTCGATGCCCGAGAACACATTGATGGCATCATCGCCTTCGCAGCCGATGCCGGTACCTTTCTGCGAACCTATTGCCAGGATCACTGCATCGTAGGCATCCTTGATACCGGCAAAGCTGATCTCTTCGCCGAGCCGTTTATTATAGAATATCCGCACGCCCATTTCGGAGATGTTATCCACCTCTTTCTGCAGGATGTCGTTGGGCAGGCGGTATTCGGGGATCCCGTATCTGAGCCAGCCACCGGCTTTGGGGGCGGCTTCGTAGATGTCGACGGCATGTCCTTCCTTTCGCATGAAGAAGGCTGCCGAGAGGCCTCCGGGTCCCGCCCCGATCACGGCCACCTTTTTTCCGGTTTCGGGCTTAACGGCAGGTCTGTATTTATTGGCCGAAGCCAGATCGATATCGCTGGCAAACCTTTTCAGATAGTCGATGCCCACCGGGGCGCCTTCGTCGAGCAGGTTTCGCCGGCAGGCTACCTCGCAGGGGCGCACACATACGCGGCCGCAGATGGCCGGCAGGGGGTTTGTTTCCTTGATCAGCGCAACGGCCTCATGGTATTGCCTTTTCTCAATGTGGGAAATATAGCCCTGTACATCCACGCCGGCAGGACACGTCTGTTTGCAGGGGCCGGTACAGTCGGCATAGTGGTTGCCAAGGATCAGCTCCAGGGCCGTTTTCCTGGCTTTTGCGATCTTGTCGTTGTCGGTTTTTATGCGCATACCCTCCGTGATCCTGGTGGAACAGGAAGGCTGCAATCCACGCAGCCCTTCCACTTCCACTACGCAAACGTAGCACGAACTGTAGGGTTCAAGGCGCGGATCGTTGCACAGGGTGGGGATCTGTATCCCGTGCCGCTGTGCCAGTTGCAGGATGGATTCCCCGCTATTTCCGGAAACGATATTCCCATTCAGGATCACATTCAGCTTTTCACTCATCATGAAAGGTCTTTTGATTATGATTAAGATAATTTAATGGCTTCGAATTTGCATTTGGTAAAGCAAACCCCGCATTTGATACAGACTTCCTGGTTTATGTGGTGTATTTCCTTCCGTTCGCCGCTGATGGCATCAACGGGACAGTTTTTTGCACAGACCGTACAACCCGTACATTTTTCCTCGTCCACCTCGTAGGTAAGCAGGTTCACGCACACCTTGGCAGGGCATTTCTTGTCGCGGATATGGGCTTCGTATTCATCCCTGAAATACTTGATGGTGGTAAGAACCGGGTTGGGGGCTGTTTGTCCGAGCCCGCACAGCGAGTTATCCTTGATCTGGTATGCCAGTTCCTCAAGCCTTTCAATGTCCGCTTCTTCGCCTTTTCCTTCGGTGATGCGGGTAAGGATCTCGAGCATCCTTTTGGTGCCGATGCGGCAGAAGGTACATTTTCCGCATGATTCCTTCTGTGTAAAGTCGAGGAAGAACTTTGCCACATCGATCATGCAGGTTGTTTCGTCCATCACCACCATACCGCCCGAGCCCATAATGGCTCCCGTGGCGTTCACCGAGTCATAGTCGACGATGGTATCGGAGAGGTAGGCGGGGATGCATCCGCCAGAGGGGCCTCCCATCTGCACCGCCTTGAATTCCTTGTCGTCCTTTATGCCTCCTCCCAGTTTAAAGATCACATCCCTGATGCTGATGCCCATGGGCACCTCTACCAGTCCCGAGCGCCGGATCTTGCCGGCCAGTGCGAACACCTTGGTGCCTTTGCTTTTTTCGGTACCGTATTTTGCGTAGGCTGCGGCCCCGTTCATCACGATCCAGGGGATATTGGCAAAAGTTTCAACATTGTTGATATTTGTGGGTTTTTTCCACAGGCCGGAGGCAGCGGGAAATGGCGGGCGTTTGCGCGGCATGCCCCTTTGTCCTTCCACCGAGGCGATCAGGGCTGTCTCTTCTCCGCATACAAAGGCGCCGGCTCCTTCCTTGATGTAGATGTCGAAATCAAAACCCGGTATCCCGAGTATTTCTTTGCCAAGGTATCCTTTGGCACGGGCCTGTTCGATGGCGATCTGCAGGCGTTTGATGGCCAGCGGGTATTCGGCCCTGCAATAGATCACGCCCTGGCAGGCTTCAATGGCATAGGCGCCGATGATCATCCCTTCAAGCACCGAATGGGGGTCGCCTTCGAGCACCGAGCGGTCCATGAAAGCGCCGGGGTCACCTTCGTCGGCATTACAAATGATGTATTTTTCGTCAGACTTGTTGTTATTGGCAAACTTCCACTTCAGGCCGGTGGGAAATCCGCCGCCGCCCCTGCCCCTGAGGCCGGAATCGATGACCGTTTGGATGATCTCCTCCCGTGAGATGCCCTTAGCGGCGATCATGCGCAGGGCCTCGTAACCTTTGCCGGCTTCGTACTCGTCAATATTTTCGGGATCGATATGTCCGCAGTTGCGCAGGGCGATCTTTACCTGGTTTTCGGTAAACTCATTGTCGGTTGTTTCGAAAAGATCCGACTGTACGATATATTCCTTAACCGGGTTATGCTGGTTGATATGTTTTTCGAGCACTTCCAGTATCTTTTCCTCGTCGATGTCGCCGTAGAGATACTTTCCGCTTTCGTCGATGATCTCAACGAGGGGTTCGCGGTAGCACATGCCCACGCAGGATGTCTTTTTGAGTTCGAAGCTGAGGTTTTCCGCATTTTTTACGGCCCTGATCTTCTCATAGACTTTCCCGGCGCCGGCGGCGATGCCGCAACTTCCCAGTCCTACAATAACTTTTGTTTCCATATTTTCAATTCAAAGGGTGGTTCGATGATCAATTGTTTTCTGCGATGCGGATGTTCTTCACGATCCTGATGGCCTGGGCACCCGTGAGCTTGCCATAGGTTTCGTCGCCGATCATCATGACCGGTGCCAGCGAGCAACAGCCGAGGCATGCAACCGATTCGAGCGTGAAGAGGCCGTCGTCGGTGGTGCCCCCGTCTTCCACCTTGAGCGATTCCCTGAGAGCCGTGGTGATCGACTTGGCATTCTGCACATGGCAGGCGGTACCGTGGCACACCTTGATGATATGACGGCCCACCGGGCTGAGCCGGAACTGCGCATAGAAAGTGGCTACGCCATACATATTGCTGAGCGACAAGCCTGTTTCGGCGGCGATCTTTTCGAATGCCACCCGCGGGATAAAACCGTAGATATCCTGTGTACCCTGCAGCAGGGGGATAAGGTTTCCCTTGCGGTTTTTATATTTCCCGATCAGCGGGTTGAGCAGTTCGATATCAACGGCTTCCTGCGCTGTTGTTTCGTGTTTTACCTCAATTCTTTGAATCCGCATATTACAATGGTTTTAGGCGATGACAAATTTAGCAAATGATTTGTGCCCCCTTTGCGATGGCCATAATTTATATGAGGTCTAAATTATCGCCTCCGGCGCCGGAAACACAGCATCGGTGCAGGTGGGAGCCATGGCCGGATTACCAGATACAGGGGATGTTTGATGGTGAATGCAACAGAAGTAACCTGAACAGGGGTTTATGTTTCCGCCGTGCCGGGCAAACTGAAAGGACCGGAAAAACATCATGGCGGGGGCGGCTTTTCACGCCTTTTGGTATTAACAGAATAGGGGATCAGCATAAGCCGGCAATGAATCCGAACCGAAGGAAGGCCGGCGGGTGGAATCTGATGGTTTAAATCCGAACGACCGGGGGCTCCCTCCCCCGGTTACCCGGGGTCGGGATGACCGGGGGTTGTTTATTGGCATTTGTGCGTGGGCTGACACGGCATTTTGCCCATTTTGAGCCGATGTCAAATTCTGCGCCAATACCTGGACCGCAGCACCCGGGCCTACGCCCTTATGATCGGGTAAGCGGCTTCGTCAGTAAAAACCGCCCGGAGTGCGCCTCTCACATTTATCCACCGGAATGGAATGAAGGTAAACCACTCTGCCCTTCGGCTCTTCCCGGGGTAAACTTACAGGCCACGAATACAGCAGGTTTCTTCTTCGCTTCGCTCAACGGGCAAGACTCCCCGCAAACAAACCGAATGTAACACTACCCCAAAAACTGCACGAAATAAACAAAACAATAAACAAAATTGTATATTTGAAAGAAAAATGGTAACCCTGATTGCATATTTATTCCTTGCCCTATTCGTTTCATTTCTTTGTTCAATAATGGAATCCGTGCTTCTTTCCACCCCTCAGTCATTTCTGATTGTAAAGCAAAACAAGGGGCATAAATGGGCAGAGTCATTTTTAAATTTAAAAATCAATATAGATAAACCTTTATCTGCAATATTATCTTTAAACACCGTTGCTCATACGATTGGAGCTGCCGGTGTTGGAGCCCAGGCTGTAAAGGTGTTTGGCGAAGTATATTTCGGGATAGTCTCTGCCATACTTACAATTCTGATTTTAGTATTTACTGAAATAATTCCGAAAACGATTGGGGCCAGATATTGGAAAAGCTTAACAAGGACCTCGTTTTTTACAATCAAATTTATGATCTTTTTCACCTATCCTTTGGTTGTGATGTCGTCTGTGATTACACGGGTTTTTTCGAAACGAACAAACGAACAAACTACCAGCAGAGAAGAGATTGCAGCTTTGGCAAGCATCGGGTCGGATGAAGGTTTGTTCTCGGAGAAGGAAAACAAAATAATTCAAAATATACTACGACTGAAAAATGTTAAAGTAACCGAGATAATGACGCCAAGAGTTGTTGTTGCAGTTGCTGATGAGAATCTGCCCCTGGAAGACTTTCTGAAAAACAAGGAATACCTGAAATTTTCAAGAATACCTGTATACTCGGGGAACAATGAAAACATTACCGGATACGTCTTCAGGCAGCAGGTATTTGAAAAATTAGCTGAAAACAACCAAAAACTGAAACTAAAGGAAATAAAACGCGAGATCATCGTTGTTCCCGAAACGATGGTATTGTTCTCTTTATGGGAAAAGCTGCTGGAAAAAAAGGAGCATATAGCACTGATCGTTGACGAATACGGAGGAGTAGACGGGATCGTAACAATGGAGGATATCATTGAAACGCTGCTGGGACTTGAAATCGTTGACGAAAAAGATACAATAACAGATATGCAGAAATTTGCACGGGAAAGGTGGAAAACGAGACAGGCTAAATATAATCTGATGGAAAAATTAAATGAATATGAAAAGTAAAAACGCCACATAAAACAAGCTTAAATGCATGCGGGTTTATCTTTGCCGCCCCCCCGGTCTGTTCGCCGGTAACCGGAGGGTCAACAAATCTGCCGGCAGCCAAACTGACAGGAAATCGCCTCGTAATCACGTACAACACCATCCCTTCATATCACATAAAATGAAAACACTATTAACAGGATTTGCACTCGTCATACTCTTTGCCTGCAGCAATCATGACAGGGTTGAAAATACAGCTGTTAAAACAACTGACTACCTGCGCGACATTGCTGCATTCGCATCTGACTCACTGGTGAATGTCGTTATTGAAATCCCTGCAGGTACGAGCGAAAAATGGGAACTGAACAAAGAAAGTGGCCGCCTGGAATGGGAGCAGCTTACCCCAGGGTCGTTCCGCGTAATTGATTATCTGGCGTATCCGGCCAATTATGGTTTTGTGCCACAGACATTGTTACCAGAAACCACCGGTGGCGACGGCGATCCGGTGGATGTTCTTGTCCTGGGTTCAGCCATTGCCCGTGAAAGAATTATTACCGCCAGGATTGTCGGAATAATCCATCTGCTCGATAACGAGGAATCAGACCCCAAGCTTTTGGCTGTGAATACTGATGAAGCGGGGCTTGATATAAACTCATATGAAATGTTAAAGAATAAGTATCCCGGCATTATTGAAATTATCAGGATTTGGCTCTCAAACTACAAAGGGCCCGGTAAAATTAATATCCTATCAGTAAACGATGAAACAGAGGCGCTTCGTTATTTGAAAAAAGCGCACCGCAATTATATTGACCATAATACCAGATAAAAAACTATGACACGATTTTTGAAACTTTCATTTATTCTTCTCGCCATCGTATTGGCAGGATGTCAGGGAAACCCCGGTAAAAGCGGGTCCGCCGGCAATACCGGCACAAAATCAGAAGCAAATCATCCGGAGGCATCCGTGTTTAACCTTACCGGAGTGCATGCCGAAAATGATACCACGCTTCTTCGCGTAGCCTTTCTGGGCGATGCTGAACCCAAGCCATTGGCTGAATTCCCTCATATGGATGCGGCTGTTGAACAGATCAACGCCCTTGCCCGGTCAAAGCATATCGATCTTGTTATCGGTGTTGGCGACATAGCGCATAAAGGAACTGAAATCCAGTACGAAGCTGCAACCCGGGTTTTACAAAAACTTTCGTTACCGTTTTATCCAATAATGGGCAACGAGGAGCATGGCAGTACAGTAGAACGGTATCTGTACTATGCCCGACAATGGAACAGCCAGATTGAAAGCACAAAGTATGTACTGGAATATGACCAGATCGCCTTTATATGTGCTTCGCCTGATTATAGCCGGGATTTCGACGACAGCGGTGCCAGGTGGATTCTTGAACAACTGCAACGGCTCGCTCCCAAACCGGTGGTGCTGGTTGTACACGGGGCCCAACAGGGCGTATACCCCGAAAACCCTGATAAAGGCATCAGTAACGAACTGTTCAGAGAAAAGGTGATTTCACAAAACAATCTTGCCGTGGTTGTTTCAGGCGATCTTCACATGGATATGGACCGGGTAAACCACTCCAAAAAAATTGACCATGTCCAATATCTTCATATTCCCGCCCTGGAACGCACCAAAATTCCCGATGAAACAAACCACACGCCAATGTTCCGTGTTATGACAATTGCCAAAAACGGAAAAGCTTATATTGACACATATGCGATCGGGGACACGATTCCCCTCCATGCACATGCCCGTTCTTTTACGCTCTCACTGAAGGAATAAAACAGGATCAGGAGGGATCTTCTGATAAACCGGTAAAAAGCCGGTTCAAGGCAACAACAGAAAAGTTGCATCTCTATATAGTTGGGCATGATAAACCATCTGAAGGCAAACACCGGCCTGAATAGCTGATCGGTGCAGTTAACAAAAGCAGACCAGGCAAGGAAAAAAACCGGCATTTTCATCCGCCGGTGCTTTTCCAACAAGCGGGATATGCCATGGCTCACCCCCTCTAACCTCTCTTCACAAACAAAACAAGTTTCCTCCAGATTTTGATTATCGCTCAATCGTTCAATCGCGCAATCATACCGGGATGATGGCCGCAGCAAGCGGGCAGGCCCGGGCTTCTGCTTGTTCAGGCCCGTGCCATGCCGTGATACCCTTAGCATACCTGACAAATGCGACCATACAGATCTTTGAGAAATTGCAGTTTTTTCACCTGATACTTGCGGAGTTTTATCAAACCATAAAAAGAAGCAGCAAAGATTATCGGTGTGAAAATTATTAACCCCCACATATCTTCACTTATGAATTTATCCGAGCGAAACACTTCAATTAAATAAAGGTCTGAATGGTATACGTGAATTGATAGAAAAGAAAGGATAAATAATATGGGGATTAGATAAAGGTCAATTCTTTTGTATTTACCAATTATCCATTTAGACAACAGGTCGATTTCTATTCCCAGCCACTCTTTGACTGGTTTGTCCATTTTGCTCCGTTTATACCGATGCCATCCCCGGATTACGTGAAATAAGGTGAATAACCCGATTGACCCCAGCAAGACATTGTTTGCAACATATAGTTTATCGTCTATACTATTTGCCGTAGAAATGATCAGCCAAACCATTAACCCTATACAAACCGGAATAGCAGTAATATTAAAGATCAAAAATTCGGCAAATACCTGCCTGGCCTTTGATGTCAACAACAGGTTTAGTTCATCCCTGGATTTTTGTTTAATATCGGCGTTCACGGTTCTCCATATTAATTGTAATTCATTATTTTCCATGGCTTTGTACTTTAAAGGTATGTTTTAACGTTTCTTTTGCCCGATTGATTCTAACACCCACATTCGACTTTGATATACCAATAATCCCGGCAATTTCATCATAGCTTTTTTCTTCCAGATAAAGCAGCATGATTGATTTGTCAAGCTCATCAAGATGATATATTGCATTCAAAAGCAGGTTTAATGATTCATTCATTGATAGATTCTCAATAAAATCTGATTTATCAGATAATTCGGGTATTGCCTCCCTGTATTCTACCCGCAACTCTTTTTTGATCCTTGATAAAGATGTATTTATTGATACTGCATAAATCCATGAACCAATGCTGTTACGGTTTTTAAGTGTTGGGTACGACTTCCAGAGCTGATATATGATTTCCTGAATATTATCTTCCCGGTCAATTTTATTTTTAAAGTAAACCAGGCTGACTTTGTGCAGTATTCCTTGATAATTTGCAAGTATTTCAAGGAATTCTTCTTTCAATGCTTTCATATTTCCTGACATCTGTTTCTAATAAAGTATTCCTTGATTGGAATTTATTACAAAAAAACGGAAATATTTTTCAATTAGATTATTAATTGACTGATATAATGGAGATAATAAAGCAATGATGCGCAAAAAACGGAAAGCCGGGCGGTCTGTAAACCCGATGAAACTCCTGGAACCGGGCAAGGAGTTGTTATTGAACCACATCCCGACAGCTTCTGTGCTGCGCATCCATCCTATAACGATCCATGCACTTAACGAAGGCTTTTTAATTTTTCGGAGATAAACAGGTTCAGGGTTCTGTAAAGTCTTTCATGATTTTTGTGCTTATTGGTTGAAAGAAGGCGTACAGACCAGCCAGCGGCCTTACAGCCCCTTTCCCCCGGGGCCACCACCCGGCTCCTTAAACCATCCCTCCTCGCTTCGCTCCATCGGGATGACCATTTTTGAATTTCGTTCAATCGCGCAATCATATCGGCCTCCCCTTTTGGGAGAGATCGGAAGGGGGCGGGAAAATTCTCAGGCAGGATTCCGCATCCGGCGATCCAAATGTTCAGCCTGGTTATTCTTTTCCTCTTTAACTGCACCGGACACACGGGATTGAACACTCCCCGTTTAATCCTTCCACTTGATGGTGCAGCCAACTGCAGTCGTAAAGGCGGGATCGGGATCCCTGCCCTCAGCCAGGGCAGCAATGGCATCTTCAACATATTTTATATCGGCAAGCTGCTCGCTTTTCACATTGTTGTCGATGGCACCGATGTATTTTACCAGTAGATCACCTTCATCCTTTTGCAGAAGAAATACATGGGGCGTGCGTGTTGCACCGTATGTACGCGCTGTTTCCTGGCTTTCATCAAAGAGGTAAGGAAAAGTAAAACCCTTGTTGCGTGCCCGCTCCTGCATCAGCGGAAAGCTGTCCTCGGGCTGTTTGGCCGGATCGTTCGGGTTAATGGCAATTACCGGGTAACCCTGTTCCTTGTATTTTTTGTCGAGGGCGATGATTCGGTCTTCATATTTTACCGAATAGGGGCAGTGATTGCAGGTAAATATCAGGATAAATCCTTTGACATCTTCATAATCGGACATGGAAACCATGGTTCCGTCCACGTTTTTCAGCGAAAAGCCGGCGGCTTTGTCGCCCGGCCGGTATCCGCCGGCAATAACATATGCCACTGACATAAGCAGCGCGATGATGGTCAGACTTGTTTTTTTCATTGTTTTATCGTTTAAGTTGTTTTTCAATTTCATCAATCAGTTCCTCATAGGTGAAGGCATGCGCAAAGAAGGTCTTTTCACCCTTTCGCATGAAAAGGGTTGCGGGGATGGCACCATCCCACTCACTGCTGACTTTGGGTATCCAGGCATTGGCGTCGGGGTCGTCAAGGTTGACCACTTCCAGTTTCAGCCCATTTGCAAGCATGAAAGGGATCAGCACCTCTTCAATGTTCTCCGAAAAGTCGAGGCTGACCAGGGTAATCTTCACGGGTTCCCCGTAAAAATGTTTGGCTGCCCGCTCAAAATAAGGCAATTCCTTTACACAGGGTTTGCACCAGGTAGCCCAGAAATTAAAAATGAAGAGTGTATCGCCCTGTTCATCGAAAAGGGGGCTGATGGAGGCAAAATCATAAACCGGCACGCTGATGCCATCCGCTTCGGCCACTTTCAGCGGTAGAGCCCGGGCATTTTTTTGTGCAGGCTCCCTGCCATCCCGGCAGGAAAACAACAGCAAAAGCAGGCCAACGACTGCCAGCGGCCTGATAAAAGATATTATCATTGCATGCTTCATCCGGCAACTTAACAAGTCCGGAAAGCAGAATGTTCATTGTGCCGATATGCTATTCAAGGGTGATGAGCGAGATCCGTTTCTTGCCGTCCATGCGTACCTTCAGGGGTTTTTTGAACCTGACATGTCTGACAAAGGCGGTTTTTTCGACCAGCTTGCCGGCCTCCAGCATGTCGTAGCGGATGTAGCTTTCCGACATTTCGGGTTGCACCGAGAAATAGCCGACATTCATGGATGTGACATTGTGGAAGAAGTGCGATCCGGAAGAAGCATCAAGCGGATAGTCTTCCAGGCTGGTTTCGATGATGACACCGGCGTTCGAGATCTGCGGCCAGGTCACGGGTATGCCGATCCAGCGGTCGCGGGTTCCCCAGCGGCCGGGTCCGATCAGGACATATTTGCGCTTTTCCGACACCATTTTTGTGTTGATCCGGTTGATCTCTGCGGCGATGGTTTCCGTTTCGGCCTTATCAAAGGTTTTCGGGTCGACATAAACCACATCACTGATATTCTCGATGATTCCGTTGCCCATGCCTTTTTCCGAAAACAATAAAATGCTTTCCTTTTTGATCTTCGCCAGGTCGATGGTATAGTCCGAGGCATTGCCGATGAGAGGCTTGATCTGCAGCAGGTAGAAGGATGCCATGCCGTTGCGGTCCTTGTTCAGGTCAACGGCAAACTCAACTTCCACAGGCGAGCCAAGGGCTTCCTTCACCACGTCGAGGACCACTTCGATGGTCTGGGCCAGGGGGATATAGTTATACTTAAGGATGTTGGCGAAATTAACGATACGGGGCCCGGCATGTGTCAGGCCGGGAATGATCTGGTCGTTATCGGGATTGTATACCGAAGCGCAGTGATTGAGCGTTCCGTGCATTTCTGCATCATCGATGTCGAGGCGGGCAAGGCCGGCCGTGTCACCCTCCAGCAGGTTGGGTTCTTTCTTTTCGAGGTCGACGGCAAAAAATTTGACCTGCGAGTTCCTGTACTGGTCCCTGGCGCTGTTGATCTCAATTTCGGGGTATCTGGGCGAAAAACGGTAGGCTTTTTCCCCTTCCACCACATATTTTCCCAAACCCACGGCGGCCACCACGAAGCCTTCTTCAGGCTTCATATGCGAAACAGGATAATAATTATATGATTGGGCCACCCCGCTGATGTGCGGGTAAAAGTAACGGCCGTATTGGTTGCCTACCACCTCCTGGATAACCACGGCCATCTTTTCCTCTTCAAGCTTATAGTTGATGGCTTCCACATACCCGCGCGCCGTTGACGAATATACGCTGGCATATACCAGCTTGATGGCATCCATGGCCTGTTCGAGCCGCACTTTGGGGTCGGGATGGTTGTTGGGAAGCAGGTAAGTTTCGAAAATTCCGGCAAAGGGCTGGATCAGCGAGTCTTCGAACAGGCCGGAAGACCTGATGGCGATGGGCTTTTTTATTTCATCCAGCACCATTTTCAACCGTTTGATGAGGGTGCCCGTGAGCGTGGCCTGAAGAAAGGCCTTCCTGATCTTCAGGTAGTCTTTTTCGTTCAGCACCAGGTCGAGCAGGTTGTTACGCCTGATAAAATATTCGAACTCTTCGGTGCCGATGAGCAGTGTCTTGGGCGATTTTACATGGATATTCGGGATATACTGGCTGAATTCGTAATTGTAGATGAGCGTATTGATAAACGCAACGCCCCTCCCCTTGCCTCCCAGGCTGCCTTCCGAAAGGGAAACGATATTCGATTCGTCGGCAATGGCGGCCTTCTCGAATGGAATGATCTTTCCTTTTTCCTGTTCATTCCTGAATTTGGAAATGATATCGAGCAAATATTCCCTGACCCTGCCGGGACTTTCGAAGTCGGTCACCTTGTAGGGGTTCAGGATCTTGGCAGCCTGAATTTCGCCCCTGGCCATGAGCCATAGCGAAAAATGGTCTTTGCGGGCATGGTGCATGAGCGATTCATCGGGAATGGTCTTGAGCTGTTTCTCAAATTCCTTGAGCGAGCGGGCCACACTGATGATCTTCCCCTTTTCGTCGCGATAGATGAAATTGCCAAACCCGAGATAGTGCGTGATGAAGCTCCTGAAATCCTGAGAGAGGCTTTCAGAATTCTTGTTGATGAAAGTGGATTTGTACTTATAGGCCTTTGAGGCGTTATTTTCGTCTGATGACTGTATGATGATGGGGAGGTCCCTGATCTGTTGCCGGGCATACTTTACCAGTTCAAAGCCTGCTTCTTCGTCATCCTTGCCTTCTTTTTTAAATTTCACATCGGTGATGAGGCACAGCAGATATTCGCCGTACTTATCGATGATGCCGGTAGCCTGCTCAAAGTCGGAAGCCAGGAGTATCTTGGGCCTGGCACGAAGTTTCAGCACCTTGTACAGGTCGTCGGTGCTCACATCGTCGATGATCCTTTTGGTTTGTTCAAGAACGGTATTATAGAGCATGGGCAGGTAGCGCGAATAATACTGGGGCGAGTCCTCCACCAGCAATATCACCCTGACCATGCCAACACGCGTGTCGTTCTCGGCGTTGATCATGTCTTCCACATGCTTGATCATGGCAAAGAACACCTGTGATTCCCCATTCCATACGAAAACCTTGTCGATGTGCTTTACCGAAGCCTTGTGCCCTGCCACATATTCCATATCGCTGTTGTTGTTCAGCAGCAGAAAAACCGGAATATAAGGGAATTCGTTCTTGATCATGCAGCTCAGCCCGATGGGTGATTTTTTATCGGCCCCCATCATCAGGATGACCAGGTCGAAATGCTTGCTGTGCAATTGCGCCATGGCTTCCTTTTCGTTTGAAACTCCCGTAATACGGGGGATGGAGGTAAGGTTCAACTGATGATATTCGCCCAGCACATGTTCCGAAAAGCGACCCTCTTTTTCTATACTGTATGCATCATAGAGGTTGGCCACAAGCAGGATCTCCTTAACCTTGAATGGCATCAGATCGTGGTATATGTCGCGGTCGTAATTGCTTTTGTTCAGGAATTTCTGCAGCAATTGCCGGCTGTGGCCCGCTTCCTTCTCTTTTTCCGCCCCCGCATCCACCCCTGTGATGAGCGGCCTTTCCCTTCGCAAAAGTGTTTTTCCCTTTACACTGTTCAGGTAGCCTTCGATCAGGCCGGCGATGTTATCGATCAGGTGACGTTCCTCTCTCAGGAAGGGCCCCTCGTCAAGTTCGGGAAATTCCCTCAGGTAAAATACTTCCACGCAGCCCTGCAAACCATCGATGGTCTCAAAACTTTGCTTCTGCATCCAGCTGCTGGGCATAAAATCATGGCTTGCAAACTCCATTTCGCCAAATTTTATCCTGGCAACCGTATAATCGGGGTATTGCCAGGCCGGGGGCAGGATATCGACCAGGCGGTGCAGGGTTTCCTCGATGCTTTTTCCTTCGCGAAGAATTTGCGTGGTCTGGTTGATGGCAGCCAGTTCCTTCAGCCGCTCACGTACTTCGAATTCAAGTTTTTGCAGGTCTTTTGGTGATTTCTTGCTTCCCTCCATATCTGATACGGGCTAATGATAAATGATGGTAAAGGTAATCATTTCGCTTATTACAGGCATCAGGGCCGCAATAACAATTTAGAATCAAAATAATATCGAATTCTTGCAATACTTAATTTTTTTTATTTAATATTGTGAACGTTTTCACAAAAACCGTTTTTTTACCAACCAACAAATATTTATTATGACAAACACCGCTTATGATTCTTTATTAAAGGATTTCATGGCCAGGATTATTGCCAGGAATCCCGGCGAAGTTGAATTTCACCAGGCTGTTGAGGAGGTGGTTTCGACCATTATCCCCTATGTTGAGGAAAACCCCAAATACAAGGCAGCCAAGATCCTTGAAAGGCTTGCCGAGCCTGAGCGCGTAATCCTTTTCAGGGTTCCGTGGAAAGACGACAAAGGTGAAATACAGATCAACAAGGGTTACCGCATTGAGATGAACAGTGCGATCGGCCCTTACAAGGGCGGCCTGCGTTTCCACCCCACGGTGAACCTGGGCATTTTGAAATTCCTTGCTTACGAACAGGTTTTCAAGAACAGCCTCACCACCCTGCCCATGGGCGGTGGCAAGGGGGGATCTGATTTCGATCCCAAAGGAAAATCCGACAGCGAGGTGATGTCGTTTTGCCAGAGCTTCATGACCGAACTCTTCCGCCACATTGGTCCCAACACCGACGTACCTGCCGGCGACATCGGGGTGGGCGGTCGCGAGATCGGCTATCTTTTCGGGCAATACAAGAGGTTAAAAAATGAATTTACCGGCGTACTCACCGGCAAGGGCATTGAATGGGGAGGCAGCCTCATCCGTCCCGAAGCTACCGGTTACGGACAGGTATACTTTGCCGAGGAAATGCTCAATGTGCGCGGCGACAGCATGAAGGGAAAGATCTGTACGGTATCGGGGTCGGGCAACGTGGCCCAGTTTGCCACTCAGAAGGCCACCATGCTGGGAGCCAAAGTGGTTACGCTTTCCGATTCGGCGGGATTCATTTATGATCCCAATGGCATTGATGAAGAGAAACTGGCTTACGTTATGCAGCTCAAGAACGTAAAGCGCGGACGCATCAAGGAATATGCCGAAAAGTACGGTTGCGAGTACTATGAAGGGAAACGCCCCTGGGGCATCAAATGCGATGTGGCCCTGCCCAGTGCTACACAGAACGAGATCGACGAAGACGATGCAAAAACACTGATCTCAAACGGTTGCTTCCTGGTGTCGGAAGGTGCCAACATGCCATCCACTCCGGGCGCCATCGAAGTATACCAGAATACCAAAATCCTTTATGGACCCGGTAAGGCTGCCAATGCAGGCGGTGTTGCAACATCCGGACTGGAAATGAGCCAGAACTCGCTCAGGCTTTCCTGGACAAGGGAAGAAGTGGATGCACGGCTGCACCAGATCATGAAAGACATTCATGCTACCTGTGTGAAGTACGGCCCCAAAGAAGGCGACTACATCGACTATGTTACAGGAGCCAACATCGGCGGGTTTGTTAAAGTGGCCGATGCCATGATGGCACAGGGATTCGTATAGTATTCAGGCTTGTATCTGTCAAGGAGATCCCGCTTCCACAGAGGCGGGATCTTTTTTTATGGCAAAAAGATAGGCATTGAAGAAGGCGTAAAATACCACCCCGGCCTGGGTTTCAAGCATGGATTCGAACAGGAGGTTCATCCCCAGGAGCAGCAGGAAAACCAGGTAGAGATATTGGCGCCGTTCGATGCTGTACATGGCCGGAATAACCAGGCATAGCAACAGCAGGATCAAACCGCCCATTCCCAGTGCGATCATGGTCTGCAAATACTGGTTGTGGGCGTTCAGCTCAAGCTCAAGGGCATGTGTCATCTTCTTTTCGCGATACTTATCGAGTAACTTATCCTTTACGTCGCCCGTACCGACCCCGCCCAGGAAATGCTCGTTTGTGATCTCCAGCGAATACCACCATATCATGATCCGTTCGCTCGTGCTTCCCACCACTTCCGATGCCTTCAGATCGGCCTGGCCGAGGTCTTCCCGCGATTGCTCAAAACGTTGCGCGGAAGCCGGGAACAAAACCAGCAGGAAGACAAATACCACAGCCATCACGGTACCCTGCATCAGTCCGTACACCACACGCCTTTTGATGATGACCAGGTATGAAGCGTAAAGCGCAATAACCAGCCCCAGGCTGAGGATGCCGGCCTTGGAACTCAGCATGACAATAAAAATACCGAACAAAAATACCAGTGCATACAGTGCTGCACGCACAGAACCTTTCTTTATTATGCCGTTGGCAAGAAAATACAGGATGATGGAAATGGCAAAACAAACGTACATGGCCAGGTATGAGGGATGGATAAGCACCGACAGGCGGTTGTAATAAAACGCCATTCCTGAGCCGCTGCCAAGGTAGTCGGCCAGTGCAACGCCATAACACAGCAGCATGGCCGCCGCGACCCCTCCGGTAAATGAAAGCATTAGCTGCCGGGCCATTCTGGCCGTCAACAAGGCGGTATCCATGGTGAAAAAAATGACCGGAAAGATAAGCAGCGATAGCTTTACCTCCAGGTCAAACAAGCCGTAATGAAAGTTATTCGTGTAGAGCATCCCGAACAGGTAATAAACATAAAAAGTCCCGAAGAGCAGCGTATACAGACGGTGCCGATCGGTAAACAGCTTTCGGATCCTGGCGGCAAAATCCCTTTCAGCAAGCCACAGCAATAACTCCGCCAGCCAGGTCAATACCAACAAAGCAATAATATACGGGATCACCTTCCGGTATATCGGCAGCATGAATGCCATCAGCAGGAATTCAATGCGGTACAGGCGAAATATGTGTTGGCGGATGTTCGTCATTTGCTCGGCTTTATGGCTGCAGGCGCGTTAAAGATAGCATATTGGCTTTCATGATATCATTGTTTAAGGGTTTTACTGCCAGCCTTTTTGCCTTCCTTCCCTTCTTCGTACAACTGAAGAAATTGACTGAGAAGCTCATCCGTGATGATGTCGCGGTTGAACTTTTTCTCAACACAGGCCCTGGCATTTTCCCCGAGTTTTTTAAGCAATTCCCTGTCTTCATATAACTGCCTGATCTTTGCTTCCAGGTCGGCGGCATCTTCCGGTACAAATGCCAGTCCGCATCCGCCCTCATCGATGAACAATTCCTTTGCTTCGCCTTCCACCCCAAGCAGGACAGGCTTTTTCATGGCCAGGCTTTCAAATATTTTGGAAGGGATGGCCCCTTTGAACAGTTCCAGTCTTTTAAGGGGGATCACGCTCACATCCATGGCGGCGATCACGGCGGGCATCTCAGCCTTGCCAACGGTATCGAAAAAATGCAGCCTCCGGAGTTTCATCTCCTCCTTCAGCTTAAGCAGTTCATCCCTGCGGGGGCCGCTGCCCATGATCACAAATTTGATATCGGGGAGCCCGGTGAGTCGTGCGGCGGCATGCAATATCACTTCGAGCCCCTGTGCATGTCCCAGTATGCCTCCGTAAAACACCAGAAAATCGCCGGGGGCGAAACCATGTTTGATACGCCAGGAGATATTGATCCCGTCCGGCGAGAAATTTTCAAGCCTGGCCCCGTTGGGAAACCAGTATACTTTTTTTAAAGGAAAACGGCCTGATATATTGTTTACGATCCCCTGCGTTTGTCCTGTAACCAGTACCGATCTCCGGTACAGGAATTCCTCGAGCCGCCGGCTGATCCCCAGCAGCAACCGCGACCTGACCAGGCCCAGCTTTTCTGCACTTTCAGGCCAGAGGTCCGACACGTTCAGTATCAGCCCGGCCCTTTTGATGACCGACAGCAGCCAGGCAGAGATCCCCAGAAAGAGCGGCGGCGATTCGCAAAAAACATAATCACATTTCGGGGTCCTGAACCAGCCGGCAAAAAAGGAAGTGATCACGAAAGAGAAATAGTTCAGCAATCTCAGGAAAACGGATTTGCTTCTTCCAGCGAAGATCCACGAGCGATGCACCACGATGCCGTCGACCTCCTCCCTCTTATAACATCTACGGCGATATCCATCATATACTTTCATTTGCGGATAATTGGGCATAGCCGTGAGCACGGTAATATCCACACCCCTGCTTTTGAGCCTGAGGGCCATCTCATGCAGGCGGTTTTGCGCTGCACCTGTCTCAGGCGGATAATACTGTGTAAGAATGAGCAGTTTCAATGTTCCTGATCATTTTGTAAAAACCATCCCGGGATCATTCCTTTTTCTGCAGGTAAGAGGCCGTCCGTAATACTTTGTCGAAAACAAAATACTGTATCAGCACAAAATCCCTGTCGTCATTGACGTACGCATACAGGCGGTCGAGGTCGAAGGGTTCAAGGGCGGCACCGTCATGCTCAAATAACTCTGCAAACCCTCTTTTCCGGTATGTCTTCACAAAATATTTTTCCCCTTCAATATCTTCCAGGGTGATGCGATGAGCTTCGGAGCCGGCCGTGATGGAATCAATATAGTGCTGCTCCAGCTTGTTGTTCAGGACTGCCTCATAGCGGATGTCTTTGAAGGCCGACACAAACTGCAGCATCCTGAGCGTGTCATAATCCTTTTGCAGGCCGTCGTGGAGGGTGGTCAGCGTAAAATCGCCGAATCCGTCGCTCTCAACGATAAACGACTCTTCGGGTTCTTCGAGATATTCAATCCTGACCGAAGCAAACTCATTGATGGGTGTCTGAAAAATGCTGTGATCACGCCAGTCGTCCTCATCCGTGCTGTAACGCGGATAGATATACCCCCTGAGCATGGGCAGGAATACAACGTAGGGCTGGTCGGCACCCTCCATCTGCATGTATGTACCGCGGTTGTCGGCTGTAGCATCACCAACATAATAAGTGCGCGTGAGTTTTTCGCGTGGAAAAAGCCTGATGTAGTTGAACAGGTTCACGGCATATTCCATCTGATAGATCTCAACCTTCCTGGCGATGGTTGCCAGCCTGCTGATCACATTGTCGCGGGCCACAAGGGGTACCGGGTAGCGCACCGTAAGTTCTTTCACGGTCCTGAGCAGCATGGCCACATTATAACTGTTGGCAAGATACTGATCGTTCAGTATCCACACACCCGGTTCCTGCTTTACCAGCTTAACGGTCCTGTTGTTCATGTCGGCCATGAAAATTTTGGTGACCGTTGCCGTATCGGCAATGGCAAACCCGCTTTCGGAGTGGCTCAGCGTGGTATAGCTGTGGTTAACCACAAACAGGCTCCCGGCAATAACCAGGATGATGGCAAGTATGAGCAGTAATTTGTTTTTTTTCATCGTTAATATCTTTTTTTTAGCGATATGACGGAACCTCTCTGCGGATGTTCATGACATGGCTGTGTTTGCGAATTTCTACCGGTAAATATTTCATGGGGTTCCTATTTGGTGGAAGCATATCTTTTTCTGCGGATGATGGCATATGCAATGCCAAAGATGATCACCACCAGGGGCGGGATGGCCGAGTTGGCCAGGCGCCACGAAAAGCCGTGATCTTTCAGGTATGCATCGTCGAGTGAGGGGATGCTGAAGTTTTTTTGCCTGATGGTGTTTAATTCCGATCCCGACACCAGGTAGTCGATGGCATTCAGGATGAAACGTTTATTGCCAAAGGTTTCGCCGGTATACTGGTCGTACCCCAGGGGCAGCGGATATCCCTGTGAATAGTGAAACTGGTTCTTTATCACATCTCCGTCGGAAACGATGATCATGGCTGTGGGACGGCTGCTTTCCGCAAAGGCGATTTCCCTGCTGCCGGCCAGGGCGGGCGGGATCCTGTTTTTATAGAGTGAGTTGAATTCCCCTTCGAGCAAAACGGCCACAGGAAGATTCTTCAGGTTATACAGGCTGCGGTCGGGTTCCTCGTTAACGATGTTCAAATTTATATAAACAGGGGCATTCAGCCGCCTTGAATAAGGTGAGGTCCTGAGCAGGAAGGTCTTTTTGATGCCGCGCACGCCGATGGTGTCGATGCTGCTGACAAACTCGGTTTTCAAAGCTCCCACGTTGTTCACCACCGGATGGCTGGTGTCGGAAGCCACCAGCGGAAAGAAATACCAGGGGAAAAACTCGATGTTGGGCTGGCCGGCCGTAGAGCCCGAAACCATGGCAATGGGCAGTGCGATCAGGTCCATGACCAGATCGGTATTTAGCCTCACCCCATAGTTGAAAAGCATATCATCGAGGTGGATGTCGTTGGTGATGCCCATGCTTACCCCCGTGAACTGCAGACTGTCCATACGGGCAAAAACCGGGTCGATCAGCCAAAGCACGCTTCCTCCGTACATCACATACTGGTCGATGATAAATTTGTCCTTTTCACTGAATACCGAATCGGGCCCGGCAATGATGATGGCCCGGTACTTGTTCCTGACAACAAAATTGCCCGAATCGGTCTCGACCCTTTCGGTGAGGATATTCACCTGCTCATTGAGGCGAATCCTTTCCACGATATAATTATCGGCAAGTGCCTTACTGATATCGGCCGTTTCAAGCCGCCCCAGTTCACCGTGACCTTCGATAAAGGCAATGTTGGGCTTGGTTTCCCTGCTCAGGATGCCGATTGTATATGCAAGGCTGAATTCTATCTCGTTAATGGCACGGTTGATGCGTTGTTCAAGTCGCATCGGAAAACGCTCGGGCTGGAGGAACTGCAGCGGCAGTTCGCGCGATTTATAGGTGACGATGGCCCCCGGAAATATCTTTCGGAATTTCACTCCTTCGCTGCCATCCTCGCGGTGCTGGTCGGCCACCAGCCCTCTTTCCTCGATATTCTGCTGGGTGAGCATACGGTCGCGCGGATCATCGCTGGCCGAAGGATTGATAAACTCGTACTGTACCTTGTCGCTGATCACGTGGAATTCATCCAGCATCTCCTTGGCAGCTTTCTTCAGCCTGCGGTAATCGGGAGGAAGCTGACCATCGAGATAGATCTGGAAATACACAATATCATCGAGGCTTTTGAGCATCTGGCGCGTTTCGTCCGACACGGAATAAAGCCTGTTTGCCGTCAGATCGAAGCGAAGGGGCAGGAAAGAAACAATGAGGTTCACAAAAACGATGACCACCAGGATCAGCAGAAACTGTACCCAGGCACTTCGTTTTTGATTTCTTCTTGTTTTACTCATAATCTTTTTATTCAATCCTGTTCTTTGGCCCCGATCCGTCTGTTCCTGTACCCTCAGAGGTTTTTACCCGGGCCGTTACTGTATGTACGCATTACCATTTCCTTCCCGCCAGGACAAACTTTGTCATCATAAGGAAAAGGACGATCACACTCAGAAAATACACCACATCCCTCACATCGATCACACCGCGCATGATAGAGTCGTAATGTGCCAGCATGCCCAGTGAATGGATGAACAATGCCACCCCGCCAAAAACCTGCATTTTCCAAAGTGTGCTGAAGCCGATAAACATAAAGACGCATATCAGTGCCGCAAAAATGAAAGAAAGTATCTGGCTGCCGGTAAGCGAGGAGGCAAAAATACCAATGGCCACAAAACATGCACCAACCAGCAGTAACCCCAGATAGGAGGCCCAGGTGGCACCGGCATCGATGTTACCGACCGTATCGCCAAGCTGGTATATGGAATAAAAGTACAGCAGGGTGGGCAGCAGTGAGAAGATGACCAGCAGAACCCCGGCCAGGAACTTGGCCAGTACGATCTGCATGTCCGACAGGGGTTGTGTAAGCAGAAGCTCATAGGTACCGGTGCGTTTTTCCTCTGCAAACATCCGCATGGTGATGGCCGGTATCAGGAACATGAAAACATAAGGAGCCACGGCAAACAGTCCAAAAAGGCTTGCCGACCGGTTGGATATGATATCATGCAACCCCAGGAAAAGGTCAACATTCAGCATCCAAAGGAAAAAGCTCAGCACCAGCAGGAACACCACCATGGCGATATAGGCGGTGAGCGTGCTCAAAAAACCGTTGATCTCTTTCTTCAGTAATGCCAGCATGTTTTACAGTATCTTATATCCGGCCCGCATGATGGGCGGAAAACAGGGGCTAAATTACGTATTTTTATGAAAACGGCGGGGACGGTCAATTAGTATGATACTTTAGCCGGAATATGCCGGTAACTTCAAAATAACAATCCCGGGATTTTCCCTGCACTGAACGTTCACAATCAGTATTGCCGGCCATGCGGGGGATCAGTATTTTGAAGGATAATCAGAGGAATGGACGGGCCTTATCCCGTAAACTCCACCCGCACCGGGTCATCAATGCCAAGGCCCAGCAGGTTGCTTGCATTGGCGTTGTTCATGGCGATCTCAAGGTTGCCGTGACAGCCGAACAATGCCAGCACTTCGCCAAGCGGCACATCAGAATAGGATTCGGAGATCCGGCTGATCTCCTCACCGCGCATATAAATGGTGAACTTCCTGTTTTTTCCCACCTCCCTGAATTTTTCACGGCTGATATTGGTGATCACATTCTGGTAGTTATCGATGTAAATGACCATGCCCTTGATCACATCCTTTTCGATTACGGGGGCGAAAAGGATCTTTTCGTGGAGCTGTTCGCGTATGTTTCCCAGTTCCTCAATGCTGCCACCGCCGGCCAGCATCGCGGCTGCCTTGATGAAACGGTGGCGGGTGGAAAAAGTAAAGAATTCCGAGTCCTGCATCAGCCCGATCTCAACGATCTTGTCGGGGGGCTTGTCGAAGATCAGCGAAAAAATACCATTGTCGCAACCGATGAAATACTGGCCTTCGGCCGATATGGCTGTATGCGGCCGGGTTTCCGATTCCTCGGTACTGATTCCGATCAGGTGGATCGTACCCGGCGGAAAATCGCGATAGCAGTTCCTGATAATAAATGCGGCCTGGGTGAGGTTATGCGGAGGAATTGAATGGGATATGTCAATAATGCGGGCATCGGGTATCTGATTCAGTATGGCTCCTTTAACAGAAGCCAGGTAATGGTCCTTCATTCCCCAGTCGCTGGTCAGTGTAATAAGCGCCATAGTCAATCCTCAAAGGTTTATAAAAATCACATCCCTTAAACCATCATCAAAAGTAATCATTTCGTTCAAATCATCGTTTTTTTTCATTAGTTTTGGGTATTCCTAAGCGACGGTGAAACAATAAAGCACGTATGGCATGAACGAGATCAGTATTTCCATTGAAGGGTACAGCCCTTTGGATATTTACGGGGTAAGCGATAAAAACCTTGAGCTCATCAGGAAGCTATTTCCCCAGTTAAAGATCATTGCCCGCGGCGACCTTATCAAGGTAGCCGGTCCTGATGCGGAACTGCTGGTTTTTGAGCGCCGCTTTTCCCTGCTGCTCACTTCCTATGAACAATTCGGCAGGATTACCGAGAATGATGTGGTGCAGGTCATGGGGGAAAAGGAGAACGACAAGCCCGAGCCTGCGGTTAACGGCAAAAGCGACGATATCCTGGTATACGGCCGCGACGGCCTGCTGGTAAAGGCACGTACACACAACCAGCGCAGGATGGTCAGCGGAAGCGACGCGCACGACCTCATTTTTGCCATCGGTCCGGCGGGTACGGGCAAGACATATACCGCTGTTGCACTCGCCGTAAGGGCATTGAAGAACAAGGAAGTCAGGCGCATCATTCTAACCCGGCCGGCTGTTGAAGCAGGCGAGAACCTCGGCTTTCTTCCCGGCGACCTCAAGGACAAGCTCGATCCATATCTGCAGCCGCTCTACGATGCCCTCCGCGACATGCTGCCCATGCAAAAACTCTTGTCGTACCTCGAAGACGGCACCATCGAAGTGGCCCCGCTGGCCTTTATGCGAGGCCGCACCCTCGACCATGCCTTTGCCATCCTCGACGAAGCGCAGAACACCACACCCAACCAGTTAAAAATGTTCCTCACACGCATGGGGCGTTCATCAAAATTTATCGTTACCGGCGACATAACCCAGATCGACCTCCCGCCAAAACAGGAATCGGGGCTCATCCATGCCGCCCGGATACTGAAGAACACCAGCGACATAGAGTTCATCTACCTCGACGAAACCGACATCATACGCCACAGGCTCGTAAGTAAAATAATTGCAGCATATGGCGCTAAAAAGGATAATCCCGGTGACGAAAAATGATGATCAGAAAAAGACCGGAGAAAGGGAATATCTCGACCGCTTTTTCGGACTGCTGGATGAAAAACCTGCGGGCAGGCTCATCCCCGCTGAATCGCCCGACTTCATCCTGAAGACCGGCCGCAAGAAATCCATCGGCATAGAGCTGACCTGGCTCATCCCGGAAGCCGGAAAGAACGACAAGCACCTCAGCCGGGAGCTGATTGCAGGCTGCATTGCCCGCAAAGACAGCAAGCTGGATTTGTACCGGAAAAAACTGATCGACCGTTTCTGGCTGCTCATCCTGCTGGGTAAGGATGGTGACAGGCACCCGGCATTACACCAGAATACCGGCAATTGGGGCTTTGAAACCCGTTTCCATAAAGTTTTCCTGTTCCTCACTACCGAGAACAGCCTGCTGGAAATAAAATAATTATTAACTCCCTTGATTCACATATAAAAAACATTTATCTTTATACCGATCCATTAAAAACTTTTCGAACCATTAACCCTAATTATTGCGTCCTATGAACAAACTGTTTTATGTATTGATCATGCTGGGCTTTTTCCTGTTTTCATGCGGGGGAAGCACCCAGCAAGCCGAAGAAGGCACCGATGAAGCCGTGGCCGTAGAACAAGAAGCTACCGCCGGCGAAGAAGAAATGAGCTGTGATGAATTCCTGGATGAATTTGAAAAATGGACGGAAGATTACATTGCCGTGGTGGAAGCCTACAAGAAAGACCCCACCAATATCCAGTTGAGCCAGGAATATCTTACACTGGCAGAATCAGCAGCCAACTGGTATGCATCCTGGACGGAATTTGTGATCTGTACACAGGAAGAGATGTACCAGGCCAGGTACGACGAGATCTCCGACAAGCTTGAAAAACGCCTCCAGGAGCTGGAACTGCAGGAATAGGAAGGCATCCGGCACATTGGACTAACTTCTTTTTTTTACATCCTGGCGGTTAACTTTTTCTGATTATTTTTGCATTCAAACAAAAAATGCAAAAACATGAATACATTAACCGCAACAGATTTTCATTTCCCCGGGCAAAAAAGCTTCTATAAGGGGAAAGTACGTGATGTGTACAACATTGACGACAAATGGATGGTGATGGTGGTCACCGATCGCATCTCTGCTTTCGATGTGGTGCTGCCCAAGGGCATCCCCTATAAAGGGCAGGTTTTGAACCAGATCGCAGCCAAATTCCTTGATGCCACGGCCGACATTGTCCCCAACTGGAAGATCGCCCTGCCCGACCCCATGGTCACCATCGGGCGTTTCTGCAAGCCCTTCCCGGTGGAGATGATCATCCGAGGCTACCTTACCGGCAGTTCATGGAGGAATTACCAGAAAGGCGCCAGGGAGATCTGCGGGGTTCCCATCCCCGACGGAATGAAGGAACACCAGGCCTTTGCCGAGCCCATCGTTACCCCCACCACAAAAGCCCAGGGCGGTGCACACGATGAAGACATATCGGCAGCGGAGATCATCCGCCAGGGACTGGTTACGGAAGAGGACTACCGCCTGCTCGATAAATACACGCGCGAGCTTTTCAGGCGGGGATCCGAAATTGCCGCCGAAATGGGGCTGATCCTTGTCGACACCAAGTACGAATTTGGCAAGATCGGCGACCAGATATACCTCATCGACGAGATCCATACGCCTGATTCCTCCAGGTACTTTTACCGCGATGGTTACGAAGAAAGACAGGCCGGGGGCGAACCACAGAAACAGCTCAGCAAGGAATTCGTCCGCCAATGGCTTATGGAACAGGGCTTCATGGGGAACGAAGGCCAGGAGATGCCGTTCATGCCCGACGACTTTGTCCGTTCGGTTTCGGAACGCTACATAGAGCTGTATGAGAACATCACCGGCGAGAAGTTTGTCAGGGCCGATAACACCAATGTGACCGGACGTGTGGAAAAGAACATCCGTGAATTTCTTTCGGCCCACTCATCATAGAAACAAATACCATGATCCCCTTCTCACCGCCCCGGATCGACCAGAAGATCGTTGACGAAGTGACAGCCGCCCTGCGCTCGGGCTGGATCACCACCGGGCCGCGGACCAAGCAGTTCGAAAAGATGATCAGCGACTATTGCGGGCATGCCGCCACACTTTGCGTAAATTCGGCATCTTCGGGGCTGGAGCTGATGTTGCGCTGGTATGGCGTAGGGCCCGGACACGAGGTGATCATACCCGCCTATACCTATTCGGCCACGGCAAACGTGGTGGTGCACTGCGGAGCCAGGCCGGTGATGGTCGACATCGGCAACGATTTCAATATCGATCTGCGAAAACTGCGCAATGCCATCAGCCCCGCTACACGGGTGATCATGCCCGTAGACCTGGCTGGGCTTCCCTGCAACTATGAAGGCATTATGAAGATGGTGGAAGACGATGACATCAGAAAGTTGTTCAGGGCCGACACCCCCGAACAGGAAATGCTGGGAAGGATACTGGTGCTGTCAGACGCAGCCCATTCGCTGGGAGCCGTTTTTAAAGGGAAAAAAACAGGCGCACTTACCGACATTACGGTATTTTCATTCCATGCCGTGAAAAACCTCACCACGGCTGAAGGCGGCGCCGTTTGCCTGAACATGCCACCCCCTTTCGACAACGGGGAACTCTACCGGTATCTTTGTATCAAATCACTTCACGGGCAAACCAGGGACGCCCTGGCCAAGAGCCAGGGCGGAAACTGGGAATACGACGTGATAGAAGCCGGCTACAAATACAATATGACCGACATACAGGCAGCCATGGGCATCGTTGAACTGCCACGCTACGATGATGATATGCTGCCGCGAAGAAATGCGATCTTCGGCCAATACAACCAGGCCTTTTCAGAAAAGGACTGGGCCCTGCTGCCCCCCTTTGAAGATGATACCCGGAAAAGCTCCTGCCACGTTTACCTGCTCCGGGTCAAAGGCATCAGCGAAGACAAACGCAACAGGATCATCACAAAGATCTTCGAAAAAGGAGTGTCGGTGAATGTGCATTTCATTCCGCTGCCCATGCTCAGTTACTATAAAAACCAGGGATACGACATTGACGCCTATCCGTCGAGTTATCACCAGTACAGCAGGGTGATCTCCCTGCCGGTATATTACGACCTCGACGATGAGAAGGCCGGAATGGTGATCCGTGCAGTAACCGCTGCTGTTGAAGAGGAATTGTGATGATACTCAAACGTCTTTTCGACATATGCCTGGCCATATTCCTGCTCATCCTGCTGAGCCCGGTTTTTATTATTCTTTCGCTATGGATCGTTTTTGATTCGCGTGGCGGCGTTTTCTACACACAGACCCGGGTGGGGAAAAATAAGAAACCTTTCAGCATATATAAATTCAGGAGCATGCGGCCCGGTGCCGACGCCGGGGGCTTTCTCACCATTGGCAGGCGCGACGGCCGGGTGACCCGGGCCGGTTATTTCCTGAGAAAGTCAAAACTCGACGAACTTCCCCAACTGTTCAACATCCTGGCAGGACATATGAGCTTTGTAGGACCCAGGCCGGAAGTCGAAAAATTTGTTGCAGCCTACAATGAAGAGCAGTTGCAGGTACTCAGCATCAGGCCGGGACTGACCGATTATGCCTCACTCGAATACATCAATGAGGAAGAACTCCTCGGGAACAGCAACAACCCCGAAAATACATATATCAGTGAGATCATGCCGGCAAAGCTTTTACTTAACCGTCGCTACATGCGCGAAAGATCCTTTTGGGGCGACATTGTGATCCTGTTCCGGACAGCAGCAGGGATTGCCCGCAGAAAAAAATAAATCCAATTTCAGGATAGGTTTGCCGTATGTGGTCAGTCCACTGACAAAGCCGAAGCAAGCTTCTTCAGTTCTTCCGCCCGCTCCCGGTTCCCCTGCCCGGCATGCAGGCTGATCAATTCTTCGAACAGTCGCCGGATGATGGTGATGTTGTTGCAAGGCCGGTAATAGACTTCGTCAGGAGGCAGTTTTATCTGCCGAAGGTATACTTCAATTTCGTGGTGGGTGAAGAGCGCACCCCTGTTAAAGGGGTTGATGTAGAACAAGGGATTACCGGTTGCCGGGGCATCGCTGCTGCCTTTAAGGTCCATGTAAACAAGCACGAAATGGTTTGGCAGGTCCACACCGTAAACAGGCATCTTCAGGCTGTTGGCAATGATCATGTAGAGGATGCCTATGGAGAGAGGATTGCCTTTCCTGCTTTCCAGCAGGGTATTCAGGTAAAGGTTTTCGGGGCTCCTGATATTACTCTTATTCCCCCTGAACTTATGTACATCGAATAAAATATGATTCACCACCTTGATCTTTTCAAGGGCCGTAAGCCTGTCGTTAAGCTCCAGCCACACATCCTGCACCAGGGCACCCACTTCCTTGAATATCTTTTCGGTGTCGAGATCGGGATACTGGTAACGTGCCGCCAGGATAAAACCCTTGAGCAGGTCATCGCTTCCCAGCTGAGCCCAACTGCATATGGCAGCATACAGATCGTCGAGTTGAATTGAATGAATGATATCTTCGATACGATCCTGCAGGAAAGGATCGAACGACTCCTCCCACTTTGCCTCAAGCAGGGTAACGGCATCGGTGCCATAGGCCTGCACCCTGCTCCTGATCCTTTCAAATACCTCGGGATCGGGTTCATCAAGCAGGCTCAGTAAAGCCTTAAGCTCCTTAAGTTTCTGATCTTCCGCCATATTTTTCAGCCATTTGAGGCAGGATTCCGCATCATGCCGGGCACCTCCGGATACCAAACACTCAGATGAAACGTTATGTTTGTTATCAAAATCAAAATTACTATTAAAAACACTTCCCGTCAAATGAAAATGATTGACCGGCCATATTTCAGGGTTTTAATCTTAACCATGCTGTCGCTGTCGCTGTGTTTTTGCCGTCGTACGGCCGAACGCCATCCCATTACGGATCCACCGGTACTCCATGCCAGTGACATCATTACGCCGCGAAACGTTCCCAACGGGCACAAGGCCTTTATTGCACGTTTCCTGCCTGCGATACAAAAGGCCAACAATGACATACTGCGGCAGAGGAACCGTATCCTTGACATTCGCGACAGCATAGGGGATGCCACGCACATCCCGGCGGCCATGGCCCGGGAACTGAACGCTTACCTGCGGCAATACAGGCTCGAAGTGATTGATACTTCTGCAGTACTGGCGCCCTCTTTTCCCGACAGCACATTTTCGAGACTTCTGAGGCGGGTCGATATCATACCTGCCCGGCTGGCCATGGCGCAGGCCATCATCGAGTCGGGTTGGGGAAGTTCGAAATTTGCCCGCGAAGCCAATAATTATTATGGTATCCGCTGTTACCGTGAAGGCTGCGGGATGAGCCCAACAGGTGCTGACAGCGCCGGGTTTTATGTAAAAAGCTATCCGAGTGAAGCGGCCTGCATCAGGGATTACCTATGGAACCTGAATACAGGATATGCCTATCGCGACCTGCGCAGCAGCCGGGCCGCAATGAGGGAAAAGAAAAAGCCGCTCGACCCGGTGGAACTGGCTGCAGGCCTCACCTCCTATTCCTCACGCGGAGAGGAATACACTGAAATGGTCAACAACATCATTAAGGAATATCTTCCCGAAAACACGGGTGAACTGCTGAAGGGGAAAAAGCAATAGTCCGGGCCGGCGGAGGCGGGATCATATCAGGCAAGGGTCAGCCTTTCGAGCAACAAACTGATCAGGCGTTTGACCGTTTCTTTGGGCTTATGCGAATAGCTTTCCTTTATTCGGTTGGCAATGACCGCACAAAGCGTGAGGGTATGATGGCCCAGCAGTTTGCCAAGAGCATACAGGGCCGAGGTTTCCATTTCAAAGTTGATGATGCGTAAATCGTTGTACCGGAATGAGCTGATCCGTTCGTTCATTCGGGGATAGGCTGCCGCCAGGCGGATCTCCCGGCCCTGGGGCCCGTAAAAGCCGGGAGCCGTAATGGTGATGCCATGTATCATTCCTTCTCCCAGGCGGCGGGCCAGTTCTTCCGAACCTCTGACAGCATAAGGCCCGGGTAAAACGCCGGGCCAACGGGTATGGGCTGCAAAGGCACGGGCCATCTTCCTGTCGCAGACACGGCTGTGCTTATAAAAATGCAACAGGCCGTCCATTCCAATCCCATGCGTGGCCATGGCAAAGCTATCGACCGGAATATCTGGCTGCATGGCACCGGAAGTACCCAGCCGGATGATCTCCAGGCTTGTATGCTGAGGCTTAAGGGTACGGTTGACCAGGTCGACATTCACCAGGGCATCAAGTTCATTCATCACAATGTCGATATTGTCGGTGCCCATGCCTGTCGACATCACCGTAAGCCTCACCTTGTTCAGGTATCCTGTGTGCGTGACGATCTCCCTGTTCTCAAACATGAATTCGATCTTGTCGAAACAGGAAGAGACCATCGGCACCCGCTGCGGATCACCAACCAGAATAACCTTACCCGCAAGATGCTCAGGGCGCAGGCTTACATGATACAGGCTTCCGTCGGGATTAATGATCAATTCCGATTCTTTAATCTTCTCCATACAAACAAAATTAAATAACTTTGCCCACTTTAAAAGGAAATCGCTATGAAGAATATCTATAATACCATTCTTGTTCCGACAGATTTTGGCGAACGCTCGCTGATCGCTCTCGAAGAATCTTTTAACCTGTCCAAGATCACCGGGCTGGAGATCACGCTTCTGCATGTGATCCGCGATAATCAAAACCTGTTCTCTGCCTTCGGCGGAGAACGTTCGAAAAGCATGAAAAAGGAATATGAGTCGCAGCTGCGCAGCCAGTTACAGGAGATTGCCGCCGATGCCACAAACCGCTCGGGAACCAGGGTAAATGCCGTCATTTCGCGAGGGAAAGCCTATGACAAGATACTCAAGAGTTCACACCTGCTGCAATCGAGGTTCATTGTGCAGGGCATCAACAATGAAAAGCCGGGCTCGGGGAAAAACCATATCGGGTCCAATGCCCTGCGGGTGATCAACAAGGCCGAATGCCCGGTGATCACCGTTAAAAACCCGCATTCCTACAACGGGTGCCGCAGCATTCTGCTCCCGCTCGACCTGACCGAGGAAACCCGGCAAAAGGTAAGCCACGGTATTGAAATGGCAAAGATATTCGGCTCCACCATCAAAGTGGTTTCCGTTTACTGGTCGACCGGTAGCAAAACCGTGCTGAACCAGCTCGAAACCCAGATGAAACAGGTAACCACATTTATCAAAAAGGCGGGGATCAGTTGCTCAGGCGAGATCATTGAAAAGAAAGGCACGGCCAGGAGCCTCACGCCCATGCTTTTACAATTTTCGGAAAAGCATGACGACATTGACCTCATCATCATCATGACCCAGAAAGAATCCGGTTTGTTCGATCTCTTTCTCACCTCTTCGGCACAGGACATCATTACCGAGTCGAAGGTTCCCGTCATGACCATCATCCCGAAACAGCTCGGCTTTACCTACATAATGAGTTGATCTTGAAAGCAGAGATCATCAACATCGGAGATGAATTGCTGATCGGGCAGGTCATCAACACCAACGCTGCCTGGTTGGCGGAGCAACTTAGCCTTGCAGGCATTACAGTTGGCCGTATCACGGCCATCCCCGACTGCAGGGAAGACGTCATCGCAGCGCTGGACGATGCCTTTTCGCGGGCGGAACTGGTCCTTCTCACCGGCGGCCTGGGCCCCACCAAAGACGACATCACCAAACACAGTCTTTGCGAATATTTCAATGGCAGGCTTGTGCTTCACGAAGCTTCGCTCAGGAACGTGGAAATGCTTTTTGCCGGGAGAGGGCTGCCCCTGCTGGAGGTAAACCGCAGGCAAGCCGAAGTACCCGATAACTGTAAGGTCATTTTGAATGAAAACGGTACGGCACCCGGCATGTGGTTTGAACGCAAAAACCTTATCTGTATCTCACTACCGGGGGTACCTTATGAGATGCAGGCCATGATGCTGGATCATGTGCTGCCCTTGCTGGCTGGCAGGAGAAACGGGCAATACATCATTCACCGAAAAGTAAACACCCAGGGAATGGGAGAGTCAATGCTGGCCGAAACGATCAGCGGCTGGGAAGACAACCTCCCGCCCCACATCAGGCTGGCCTACCTCCCGCAACCGGGCATTGTGCGGCTTCGCCTGAGCGGAAGCGGCACAGACGAAGAATTACTGGCCAAAGAGATGGATGAAAAGGTGAAGGCGCTGCATTCCATCATCCCTGACCTTATTTATGGTTATGACGAGGAAACGCTTGAAGAAGTGGCCGGCAGGCTGCTGAAGGAAAGGAACAGCACCCTGGCAACGGCCGAAAGCTGCACGGGCGGCTACATTGCACACCTCGTCACTTCTGTCCCCGGCAGTTCAGCATATTATAAAGGCTCGATCATCGCCTATTCGAACGAGGTAAAACTGGAATTACCAGGGTTGAAAGAAGAAACCCTCAGCCTCCACGGGGCCGTGAGCAGGGAATGTGTGCTGGAGATGGCAGCCGGAGCCAGAAAAAAGTTCAGTACCGACTATGCCATTGCCGTATCCGGCATTGCCGGGCCCGGGGGCGGAACAGCAGAAAAACCCGTTGGCACCGTATGGATCGCGATTGCAGGACCAAAAGGCAGTATTGCACAAAAACATAACTTTGGCATCAACAGACAACGGAATATCCGGCTGGCTGCCGTTCATGCCCTGAACCACCTCAGGCTGATGATGATTGCCTAAAGTTTTTTATTTTTCATTTGAAAATATCAAAAAAAATGACGTTCTTTGCACTCCGTTTTTTGAGCGCAACCCTGAAAAACATAGAAAAATGTCAAGAATTTGTGAAATTACAGGCAAGAAGATGATGGTGGGGAACCACGTTTCCCATTCAAACATAAAAACCAAAAGGAAATTTTATCCCAACCTTCAAACCAAGCGTTTTTACATTGAAGAAGAAGACCGTTGGGTTACGCTGAAGGTTTCTGCAGCGGGCATACGCACCATCAGCAAGAAAGGCATCAGCCAGGCATTGAAGGATGCCAGGGAAAAAGGCTTCTACAAAGGCTGATTTTCCGGAAAACATATTCAACGGGGCTGTCATTTTATGGCAGCCTTTTTTATTTACCGCAGACTTAAAAATCCCGCGAAGCGGTGAAATTCAAAATAATGGCCATCCAAAAACGTTCATTATTTCTATCACGGCGAATTAGCTTATTTTTGCACATCATGAGATATTCCGCAGGACACATCCCGCTATTGGCCTTTCTCTTTTTTCTTGCAGGCATCGTACAGGCCCAGCAGGCTGAAGATACGGAGCAACGTGAACTCGTGCAGTTTTCGGGAGTCATACTTACTTCCGACAGCCTCAGGGCCATCCCCCTGGCACATATCATCGTGGTGAATTCGATGCGGGGAACCGTGAGCGATTTCAGCGGGTATTTTTCTTTTGTAGCCAAAAAACGCGATACGGTTGAGTTCAGTGCAGTAGGGTTTAAAACCGGCCGTTTCGTCATCCCCGATACCATAAACAACAACCGCTACTCCATGATCCAGCTCATGACCGCCGATACCATCTTTCTGAGCGAAACCGTCATATACCCCTGGCCCACACGGCAGCAGTTCAAAGAAGCATTCCTGACCCTCGAGATCCCCGATGACGATCTGGAAATTGCACGAAAAAACCTGGAAGCACGCAAGCTGATGGCAAAGGCCGAAAACCTTCCGGCCATGGGAAGCATCAACTTCAAGTACCTGGTCGACCGGCAGGTGGAAAAACTTTATTATAACGGGCAAACGCAACCCATAACCATACTGAACCCCTTTGCCTGGGCCAAGTTCATACAGGCATGGGAAAATGGTGACTTCAAACGAAAAGATAAAGACTGAGACAGACACAGCCGCCAATGATGACATCATATATGCTGAAAACCATTGCTGCCTTTTTTTTCATACTGCTTCCGGCACTGGCCTTTGCGCAGGAAAAGTCCGTCATTTACGGCAGGGTGACCGATGAGCAGGGCAAGGCGGTTGAATATGCCAACCTTGCCGTGACCGGTTACGCCGGCGGCGTGGCTACCGGTGATGATGGCAGCTTTGAATTATCGGTGCCCGCTTCAACCGAACTCGAACTGGTCATATCCTTTGTTGGTTTCGAAAGGCAGTTGTTCAGGGTCTTTCTCCAGCCTGGACAAAGGCGGGAGCTCAACATCACGCTGAAGAGAACAGCCGAAGAGCTGCCCGACGTGGAGATCACTGATAAGCAGATCAGGCACACCAACCTGCAACGCCTCGATCCCAAGGTGGCCACCGAGATACCAACCCTGGCGGGCGGTATCGAGGACATGATCAAAACGCTTCCCGGCGTGGCTTCGCGAAATGAACTGAGTTCGCAATATTCTGTGCGCGGCGGCAATTTCGACGAAAACCTCGTTTATGTCAACGGCATTGAAATTTACAGGCCTTTCCTGATTAGGGCAGGGCAGCAGGAAGGGCTGAGCTTCATCAATTCCGCCCTGGTCGGGTCCATCCTCTTTTCGGCCGGCGGATTTGAAGCAAAATACGGCGACAAGATGTCGTCGGTACTCGACATCCAATACAAAAAGCCCACGACAAACGCCGGCTCCTTCCAGGCCAGCCTCCTCGGAGCGGAAGCCCATATCGAAGGCTTGTCGAAAAACCGGAAATTCACATACCTGACCGGCCTGCGGTACAAATCAAACTCATATATACTTCGCGGGCTTGAGACCCAGGGCAACTACAAGCCCAACTTCATGGATGCCCAGGCATTGTTCGCCTACCGGATCAACCCGAAAACGGAGCTTTCCCTGCTCGGGAATTACGCCCGGAATTCCTATAAGGTCATCCCCTCGAGCAGACAAACAGAATTCGGAACGATACAGGAAGCATACCGTCTGAATATTTATTTTGAAGGACAGGAACTTAACCGTTTTGAAAATTATATGGGGGCCCTGAGCCTTAACCATTACCCCCAGGACAAGCTGAAGCTGCAGTTCATCGCTTCGGCCTTCCAGACGCGCGAAAGCGAGACCTTCGACATACTTGGCGAGTATTATATCGGAAGGCTTGAAAACCAAATCGGTGACGAGCAGTTCGGGGAGGTTGTAGAAGCCCAGGGTGTTGGCGGTTTCCTCGACCATGCCAGAAATTACCTGCAAGCCAGTGTTTACAATGCCGAACACAAAGGGCATTTCGATCTGGGCAATCATTACCTGCAATGGGGCGCCAAATACCAGCACGAGATCATATATGACCGGCTCAACGAATGGGAACTCATCGATTCGGCCGGGTATTCCATCCCCGAGCCGCCTTTCACCACCGGAGATCCGGCACCCGTGTATAATCCCCAACTGGAGCTTTTCTCGGCTTACCGCACCGATACCAGCTTTCAGTCGAACCGCTATTCGGCCTTCCTTCAAAACACCTGGAACATCCGTTTCACACGCGCCACGGCATTTGTGGTGGCAGGCATGCGGGCCACATACTGGGATGTGAACAATCAGTTTGTTTTCAGTCCCAGGGCCAGCCTGTCGCTGCGCCCGCAATGGGAAAAGGACATCCTTTTCCGGTTTTCGGCCGGCTATTACCAGCAGCCTCCCTTTTACAGGGAACTGAGAGATCTGCAGGGACGCATCAACCCCAATGTGCGGGCACAAAAATCCATCCATTTTGTGGCCGGGCTCGACTGGGATTTCAAGGCATGGGACCGGCCCTTTAAGTTCATTGCAGAAGCATATTACAAGATACTGGACGAGCTGGTTCCCTATACCGTCGACAATGTCCGGATCAGGTATTACGGTGATAACCTGTCGAAGGGTTTTGCTTACGGGCTCGACCTGAAGGTGAACGGCGAATTCATCAAAGGCATCGAATCATGGGCCAGCCTGTCGTTACTGAAGACCATGGAAGACATCGAAAACGACTTTTTCCGGGAATATTACAATGAGTCGGGCGAAAAGATCATTCCCGGCTACACCGAAGACCAGACAGCCGTCGACAGCAGTGTGGTATATCCGGGGTATATTCCGCGCCCCACCGACCAGCATGTCCACTTTGCCCTGTTCTTCCAGGATTACATCCCCGGCAATCCTACCTGGAAGATGCAGCTAAAACTGATCTTTGGCAGCCGCATTCCCTTTGGCCCTCCCAACTCTCCCAAACATGAACATGTATACCGCATTCCACCATACCGCCGTGTTGATATCGGATTTTCGAAACAGCTGATCGGCGGATACACGAACATCGGGCCTAAAAACCCGCTGCGTTTTATTGAAACGGCCTGGATCAGCCTCGAAGTATTCAACCTCTTCCAGATATCAAACACCATTTCGTATATCTGGGTAAAAGACAAGGACGGCCGCGAGTATGCCGTTCCGAACTACCTCACGCCAAGGCTGATCAACCTGCGCCTGGCAGTGAATTTCTGAGCCACCTGCAAAGCATCCGGCCTGCGCAAGCCGGTGCAGGCCCCTCAGGGTAAATTTCCTAAAAAAAACAAACTTCCTGATTGAACATTTCAAGACACTTGTTGTTATTTAGACTGATTACAAATTAATAAATTCAAGGAACAATGAGCAAGTTTGATTTTAAAGATTTACCATACGATTTCAACGCCCTGGAGCCCTATATTGATGCCAGGACGATGGAGATCCATTACACCAAACACCACAGGGCATATTATGATAAGTTCATGGCGGCCATTGATGGCACTCCCCTGTCCGACAAAGACCTGAAAAGCATATTTGCCGACATCGGCAATCAGTCTGCTGCTGTAAGAAACAACGGTGGCGGATACTTCAATCATGAGCTTTTCTGGAGCGTGATGAGCGGCAATGGTGGCGGGGAACCTGCCGGCAGGTTGATGGAAGAGATCGACCAGGCATTCGGATCCTTCACCATTTTCAAAGAGTCATTCAGCGATGCGGCCGCAAACCGTTTTGGCAGCGGTTGGGCCTGGTTATGCCTGAACAGCTCGGGCAAACTGGAGGTTTGTTCCACGCCCAACCAGGATAACCCGCTGATGAACGTAACCGACTGCAAGGGGACTCCCATTCTGGGGCTTGATGTATGGGAACATGCATATTATCTGAAATATCAGAACCGCAGGCCCGAGTATATTGATGCTTTCTGGAATGTAGTGAACTGGGAGGCCGTTGCCAAAAACCTTGAAAAAGCGTGATAAGAGCGTCTCTATTTTCATAGGCGATGCTATTTTTTAATAGCAATTTTGATTTGGGTTAATTGCAAAAAGCCCTTCCGGATCCTTCCGGAGGGCTTTTTTTTTATTTTGGTACAATCTACAATGGCTGCTGAGGACGAAGGGCGGTTCCAGGCCTTCGTTGTCAGAAAGAAAGGATAGAATCCCTGATCAGTCCGATCGCTTCGCGCAATTGTTCTTCGGTGATGACCAGTGGAGGAGCGAATCTGATGATATGGTTATGGGTGGGTTTTGCCAGCAGGCCGTTTTCTTTCATCTTCAGGCAAACGTCCCAGGCGGTTTTATCGCCTTTGGGCCTGATAACGATGGCATTCAGCAGGCCTTTCCCGCGTACGGTCTCGATCATATCCGACTGTATCTTTTTCATTTCATTCCTGAAGACCTCACCCAGTCGTGTGGCGTTTTCGGCCAGCTTTTCCTCCCTGACCACTTCCAGTGCTGCCACAGCGACTTTTGAGGCCAGCGGGTTACCGCCGAAAGTGGATCCGTGCTGACCGGGCTTGATACACAGCATCACCTCATCATCGGCCAAAACGGCGCTGACGGGATACACGCCGCCTGAAAGGGCTTTTCCCAGAATTAGAATATCGGGGCGAACATCCTCATGATCACATGCAAGGAGCTTACCGGTACGGGCAATACCGGTCTGTACTTCATCTGCGATAAACAACACATTGTTTTCTTTACACAGCCGGTAGGCCTTTGAAAGATAGCCGTCGTCAGGTACGTAAACCCCTGCCTCCCCCTGTATGGGTTCGACCAGAAAGCCGGCCACATGAGGATGGGCAAGTTCCTTTTCAAGTGCCTTAAGGTCATTGTATGGTACCGTAACGAATCCGGGCGTGTAGGGCCCGAAGCCGCCGCGTGCATCGGGATCGGTTGACATGGAGATGACCGTGATGGTTCTGCCATGGAAATTATTTTCACAAACAATGATCCTGGCCTGGTTTTCGGGAATGCCTTTTTTATCGTATCCCCAGCGGCGGGCAAGTTTGAGTGCGGTTTCATCGCCTTCGGCGCCCGTGTTCATCGGAAGCACCTTATCATACCCAAAATACTCACAGATATACTTTTCATAAACCCCCAGCACATCATTGTAGAATGCCCTTGAGGTAAGTGTGAGCGTGCGGGCCTGTTCTGCAAGGGCATCAACGATCTTCGGGTGGCAGTGACCCTGGTTCACGGCCGAGTAGGCCGACAGAAAATCGAAATACCTCTTCCCCTCAACGTCCCATACAAAAATACCTTCGCCACGGGCCAGCACCACAGGGAGCGGATGATAGTTATGGGCACCGTATTTATCTTCAAGTTCAATGGCTTTTGCAGATGTCATAATTTCAGCTTTTTGTTCACGCATCACTTTAGTTTTTAATGGTTTTACTCCCTGCAAAGGTAATGATATTTTGGGGACGAACCACTTTAGGACCGGTATAAATGCAGCAAAGTTCAATAAAAAAACCTGGCAGGGTCAGGCAGGCTGCACATTCAAAGAAGATGCCTGAAGGGGAGAAATACCCATTCGAAGACCCGTTGCATGAAAGGACGGTTTTTCCACCCTTCATAGTCGAAGGGTGCGCTGTTATCAAGACAGCGCGCAATATGTTCTTTCACCTGGCTGACGGTTTCTTCATCCCTGCCCACCAGAATTATTTCATGCTGGTACCTGAAACTGCGATAGTCGAAATTCGGCGAACCTACCGAATACACTTTATTATCGACCATCATCATTTTCGCATGCAGGTTATTCGGGTAGAAAAGGCGGAAATTTACGCCATTCTTATGCAGCATCCCCAGGTATCGTCCGCGCACGATGTCGACAAGCTGCACATCGGAATTCAGGGGGATGATCACCGTGATGTCGACGCCCCTTTTTACGGCATCGCTCATGGCTTTTCTGAGCAGGAAGCCGGGCAGGAAATAGGGAGTTTCTATCACCACCCTTTGTTTGGCGTTACGGATCAGTTTTTCATAGCGTTTTTTAATCCTTTGCCGGGTGATGGAAGGCACATCGCGCAGGATCTCGTAATCCCCGCAACGGATCAGACGGGTCAGCTCAGGCCTGTTAAACACATAACGCTTGTACATCCTGAAGTCGGTCATAAAGATCCTTGTGAAATGCTTGTTCAGGTCGGCATCGGCAATGCGCAGTACCGATTCGCACCAGTTCAGCGAGTATCCGGTAATGTTGGCCGAACCAATGTAAGAAATGTTATTGTCGATCAGCAGCAGCTTGCGGTGGTTACGCCGGTGGTTCCGGGTAAAAAAATCCCAGAAAAACTTAATTTTCATAAAAAAGCGTACTTCCCCGCCATGCTGCAGCAATTCCCGGAAAAAGGAATGCGATGGTCCGGCTCCCCATGAGTCGATCAGAATTTTTACTTTTACCCCTTCCCTGGCCTTTCGTGTAAGCACATCCCTGAAGCGTTCGCCGATGTTGTCGTTGCCAAACTTATAGGTTTCGAGGCAAATACTTGTTTTTGCCAAAGCCAGATCGTCGAGCATGGCATTATAAAACCGCCACGGGTCGTCGAAAAATACCGGTCGTTCCGTTTTATACTGAGCGTGTTCCATCACATCCGGCATTAAGTTTTACAGGCTTTTGAACAACTTCATCAGTTCCTCCTTTTTCCTGAAGGAAACCGGCACGCGTGAGCCATCAACCATAACGAGGGATCCGCTGCCGGCCTTTTCATAGCGCCTGACATGCAAAAGGTTGACAAGGTGCGACTGGTGCACCCTAAGAAAGTTGTATTCCTGCAGCAATTCGCTGTATTCTTTCAGGCTTTTCGGCACCGTGATCATATCTCCGCCGCCGGTAAAGAAATGTGTGGTATTCTTTTCCGATTCGCAACGCACAATATCACTCACAGGCATCACATGAACGCTGTCGGCCGCCTTTAAAACGATCTTTTTCGAATGGTTCTGCAGGGCATCGAGGTTTTCGTACAGGGCTTTGAGGCGCAGGCCGATATTTTCCTTTTCGATCCTGGCGCCAACCTTTTCAACGGCGTTTATCAGCTCGTCCGGGTCGATGGGTTTGAGGATATAATCCAGGGCACTGAACTTGATGGCCCTGATGGCAAATTCTTCGAAGGCAGTGATGAAGATCAGAAAAAAGTTATTGTTCCGTATTTTTTTCAGCAGGTCGAAACCGGTGCCATCGCCCATTTTAATATCCAGCAACAGCAGATCCGGTTTATGGGTACGTAAAACCTCAACCCCTTCCTTCACGCTTCCGGCAGTAGCGATCACGCTCACTTCCGGGCAATAGGTCTTTAGCATATTCCTTATCGATTCACGCGCCTTTTCTTCATCGTCGATGATCACAGTCTTTATCATTTTTCAGGACTTTTTGTTTTGTAATGATATATTCGGTTGATAAATATAATCAATATCGGGATCATTATTCCTCTTTCCGCCCGTAATCCTGCTTTATCATGCCATAAACTTTTCAGTTTTCCTTTACGGGCATGATGATCCGTACCAGTGTCCCGGAAGCCTTTCCCTGCACGTCTTTCAGGTCAATGATCTCGAGCAGGATCTTGCCGGTCTGTATAAGGTTAAGTGACCTGATCCTTTTCGAAAGGATTTCAAGTCCCAGCGACTTATGCAGTGCGCCCTTTTCATTTTGCCTTTTGGCGGCTTCCTCCCGTCCGATCCCGTTATCCTCTACCTCAACCATTAAATCATAGCCGGACATCTTAAAGCGAAGATAAAGCATCCCTTTGCTTTCCCTGTGCTGCAGGCCATGTTCAATGGCATTTTCGATAAAGGGCTGTATCATGAGTGACGGGACGCGAACTGATTCGGCGATCAATTCCGGATCTGTTTCGATCTTGAATGAAAAGTATTCGTTGAAGCGCAGTTGCTGCAATTCGATGTAATAGGTAAGCGCTTCGATCTCCTGGTTGAGCGGAATATATTCCTCGCTTGATCCATACAGTGTGTGCCTGATCAGTTTGGCAAAGCTGGTCAGATAACGTGCGGCCTCCCTGGCCTGATTCTGGTACATGAAGCCCTGTATGGCCAGCAGGGCATTGAACACAAAATGCGGATTCATTTGCAGCCTGAACAGCTTCTGTTCCATCAGGGTGAGATCGTGTCTGACCATTTCCTTCATTTTTCTCTGCCGCTGGAAAAACAAGGCTGCCGCGACAAATATGGATGAAGTAACGAGGATGAGCAGGATTATGAACCAGACTGTACCGGTATAATGCTTTTTAATGGTGAAGCGGATGCTCCGTGGTTTTTCATTCCAGACGCCGTTTGCATTGGCCACATTCAGAAAAAAATTGTAATCGCCGGGAGCAAGGTTTGAAAAATTGACCCACTGGTTCCTGGTTTCTATGATCTCGTCATTCAGGTTGAACATACAATAGCGAAACATCATTTTACCCGCGGAGCGAAAACCGATCCCGCTGAATGAGATCCTGATATCGTTCTGGTCGTGTTCAAGCACATACTGATCTTTTATTTCAACATCCCTGCCCATGATCCTGATGCTGTTAATCTGGATGAGGGGTGCCACCAGGTTTGACGTAAGCCGGAGGGGGTCAAATGACACCAGCCCGTTGCCGGTTGCCAGCCACATATGCCCCCCATGCATACCAATGGCATTGATCTCGTCGGAAGGCAGGCCGTCGCTTTGCCAGAAACGTTCAATGGCAATACTGTCCGTAGCGGATTTGATACAGCATCTGTTCAGGCCTTTCCGTGTGCCTACCCAAAAAACCGAATCGTTTTGCACAAAGAGGGAACGGATCTCGTCACCGGTCAGACCATTCCGGCTGTTTAAGTGCATGACCGGCATATCATTCCTCACTCCTGTCAACCCGTGCGCCGCTGTACCCACAAGGAGCATATCGCCTGTCCTCTCAATACAACTGATCCTTTCATTCAAGCGGGAATGCAGATGTGTTTTCGACAGGAATTCACCATTCCCGAATGCATATAAACCATATAAGGTTCCGAGCCATATGGTTTCGTCATGGTCCTCACAGATGGCATATATCCTTTTCCGATGGTCTGTTTCGCTGAGATCCACCAGCCGGCCATCTTTATAAAAACCCAGATTCCTGCTGCCGACAATGATTGTATTATCGCGGCCCCGTGCAATACAAATGGCATCCAAAACCGTGTCGGGCGGACGCGGAAAACCGGCAGGATCATATCTGAGATATTCGGTCGACGACAACCATAAATATCCCTGCCCGTCAAGGGCGATATATTTGATCCAGTTCAGTGGTTCACCGATATCGATGGGTCGTATTTTTGAGATCTCCCCGAAGTGCAATCGTCCGGAAAAAAGCATTTTATTGCGTGTGGTAAAAAACAGTCGCTGCCCCGAAATGGCCATGGCCATCACTTTCAGCTGGCGCTCTTTATCTGCAGGGGTATAACGCTTAAAATTGAAGTCGGGGACAAAAAAAAGCCCGTCGCCCTCGGTGCTGAACCAGTAATTGCCCTCCCTGTCCTGCATCACCCTGGTAACAGCATGCCCTTGCATATATTGTTTTTTAGGGCCCAGCATGGAAATGTGGTCAAATACATACACGCCTTGATCGGATTTCAGGCTCACCCACAGGTGTCTCCGGGTATCCAGGTACAGTGAAACCACCTCATGGCTGAACTTACGTTTCGACACGATCTTCCGGTCCCTGATATAATATGCCATGTCGCGATAGCTGACCACATATTCGTCGTTGCCGGCACGAAGATAGTTCCTGTGAAACTGCCGGCTGCTGTATTCCACCTTCAGGTAATAACCACTGGGCGCATATGCCAGTAACCCATCCGAATGAAGGCCCCCGGGCTTGCCGGTTACCAGGGTAATAAAGTGCTGGTCGCCACGGTCAGTAAAATACAAATAACAGGAGTCGATCTTCAGCGGATCCGTTATGTCAGACTTCAGGTAGATCTTTCCTGACTGATCAATAAATGCGGCACCTCCCCGCCTGGGTGCTATGAGCATACCATCACCTGGATAAATATCAATATTATCGAGGTAATTATCGGTAAAGTATTTCACGATGGTATCGTTAAAGGCACAGGCAGTGATCCCTTCACACTCATTATAATAGCTCAATGAGCCATTGTAACCCAGGAACCAGATGCGGCCAAGGGAATCTTCGCTCAGCTTAAGAATGGCATTGACCGGCAGGCCTTCCGAAACGCTGTAATTTACAAATTCATTCCCATCGTAGCGGCACACGCCATTGTCGGTGGCAAACCATAAATATCCGTTTCTGGCATTGAGGATATCATAAACATCTCTCCCCGGCAGGCCTTCCTCTTCCGAAAAATTTGTAAATACGGGTTCCTGCGCCGGCAGGATCAGGGAAACAAGGCATAGCATTATAAGGATGAAAAAGTATTTCACCGGGCGATTCATAGGGTTTAATTACACCGCAAATTAATCAATTTCCGGTAATTGCCAAAAGTCTTCATGTGTAAAAGTTTTGGGATTACGGCGGAGACTCTGTATCTTTGGTAAAAAATAACGCCTTATGATCAGATCCATGACAGGTTATGGCAAATGTAATGTGGAGATGCCCGGGAAGCGCATCACGGTTGAAATACGGTCACTGAACAGCAAGCAGTTTGATGCCGGTTTCCGCCTGCCACATCTGTATCGTGAAAAGGAATCGGAGATCAGGCTCATATTGATTTCAGGCCTGGAAAGGGGAAAGGTTGAACTCAGCGTAAGTGTCGACACCGATGAAGAAGCCCCGCAATATACCTTCAACCGCGACATTGCCCGTGCCTATTATAAAGAGATCAAAACCCTGGCCGGAGAACTGGGGCTGGCGATCAATGCAGAAGTGATCGGTACGCTGGTGAGGATGCCGGATGTTCTCAAAGCCGGACAGCCCGAACTGAGCGAAGAGGAATGGGAAAAGCTCCGGACAGCCGTAAATGGTGCCATCGAAAGCCTGAACATCTTCAGGGAGCATGAAGGGGGCGCCCTCGAAAAAGACCTGATCAACCGGGTAAATACCATCCAGCGTTTACTCGGTGAGATCAAGCCTTTCGAAGATGAACGCATCGGCAGGCTTCGGGAACGGCTCAACAGACAATTCGAGGATTTGCAGAAACAAAACAGTATCGATGCCAACCGTTTCGAACAGGAGATCATCTATTACCTTGAGAAATTTGACATCAACGAGGAAAAGGTCAGGTTGGAGAAACACTGCGCCTATTTTCTGGAAACCATGCAGGAAAACGGATCGAACGGGAAAAAGTTGTCGTTCATTTCACAGGAAATGGGTAGGGAGATCAACACCCTGGGATCGAAGGCCAATGATGCCCACATCCAGCACATCGTGGTATTGATGAAAGACGAGCTTGAAAAGATAAAGGAACAATTGTTCAATATTCTCTGATGAAAGGCAAACTGCTGATCATATCGGCTCCTTCGGGGGCAGGCAAGACCACCCTGGTTCATGCCCTGCTGGCTGCGGGGCTCGGACTGGAGTTTTCGGTTTCGGCATGCAGCCGGCCCAAAAGAAATAAGGAAGTTGACGGACGTGATTACTATTTTCTGGGGATTGATGGCTTTCGCCGGAAAATTGCCGAAGGGGCATTCCTCGAGTGGGAAGAAGTTTACAAGGATCATTTCTACGGCACACTCAAACCTGAAGTGGAACGCATCCGCCGGTCAGGCCGGCATGTGATCTTCGACGTGGATGTTTACGGGGGGCTCAATATCAAAAGGCAGTATCCTGAGGAATCGCTGGCTATCTTCGTGATGCCCCCCTCGCTTGAAGTGCTCGAAGAAAGGTTGCGCAAGCGGATGACCGACTCGGAAGAGAACATCGCCAGGCGCATCGGAAAGGCAAAACAGGAGATGGAACTGGCCCGTGATTTCGACCTGATCATCGTTAATGATGATATAAAAAAAGCAACAGCAGAAGCCATCCGTGTGGTTTCGGAATTTTTGACCCAACATGCCTGAAAAATCAAAAACCGGGTTGTTTTTCGGATCCTTTAACCCTGTCCATACGGGACACCTCACAGTGGCATCATACATGGCCGGGCATACCGGCCTGGAAGAGGTCTGGTTCGTCGTTTCGCCCAAAAACCCGCTCAAGGATGAGCAGGAATTGCTGGATGAATATCACCGGCTGGCCATGGTCAACATCGCCATCCGCGGCGATGCCCGTTTCCGCTCCTGCGATGCGGAATTTAAACTGCCCCAGCCCTCCTACACCATCGACACCCTGGAGTTCCTGGAGAAAGAATATCCCGGCCGTGACTTTGTGCTGATCGCGGGCACCGATATCCTTCCCTCTCTCCACCTGTGGAAAAATTACCGCCAATTGCTGGCATGCTGCCCAATCTACATTTATAACCGCCCCCATTACGAAGCCGGCGAATATAAAGACCATCCCGGCATAAGGTTTTTCAAGGCACCGCTACTCAATATTTCGGCCAGCTTTATCAGGCATGCAATCAGGCAGGGAGAAGATGTCAGCCATATGCTGCCTCCGGGGGTATGGGGATACATCCGTGAAAACCGCCTTTACGGAATATAGCCGGCAACCGGCAGGTCAGAAATGGTATATAATGCGGTCTCCTTCATCTTTTACGCTCTTTACCAGAGACGGGTCAATGCCCTGCCTGATGATATCATAGATGCCGCTCTCCATGTCTTCCTTTTCAATCATCAGCTGAATGGGTTCATCCCCGGCAAAAAGGTTGATGGCCGCTTTCAGCTTCCTGGCAATGAAGCCCATGCTGTCCTTCTCCATCGACAGCCTGACGTACTCCTTGGTAGGATCGTCTTCAATCACCTTAAAACCAAGCATCTTATTGTATTTTAAAGCCCGTTCATTGCTTCGCAGGATGGTGGCACGCGGCTTCAAACCCCAGATTGCAACGCCAAGCTCGGCAAATATGATGGTACACAAGGTCGGGATATGGGTTTTGCGGTAATACCTGTCCCAGATGAAGATGCCGGTTTCCATCGATTTTTCTTCCCAGTTGATGTCCTTGCCATTGATCAGACCTATCTTTTTACCCTTATACTCGATAATAAAATACAGGTTATCGTTATTATTTACCGACCTGAACCAGGCTTCCTGCATCTCAGGGCTGATGTATTCGCGGTAGACCATATACTTTTTGATGCTCGGGTGGTTGCGCCACTTCCTGACAAGCTCGATGTCGTCTTCGCTGAGACGCGTAAAGCGGATATTGTATTTTGATATGATCATAACACTAAAAGGTGGATGGTGCTGCAAAAGTAAGCATTCCTTGCGTGCAAGCTTCCGCGCCACCTGCTTGCTTAAAAATAATATCTTTGCAATACTTCAGCACAGGTGCAGATGCGCAGGAAAAAACTGATACTGGTCAATCCTTTCAACAGGCATACCCGCGACGGGTTTTACGACACCCATGCCATGTCGCCACCGCTTGCGCTGGGGATTATTGCCGGGCTGACGCCTGCCGGCTGGGATACAGAGATCATCGACGAGAACTTCGACGATTTCGAATTTCGCAAAGCCGATCTTGTTGGCATCACTGCCATGACGGCCAATGTTAACCGCGCTTACGAGATTGCTTCCATCTACCGTGCCGAAGGCATCCCGGTGGTGATCGGCGGCATCCATGCCTCCATGCTTCCCGGGGAAGCGTCACTGCATGCCGACGCCGTGGTGAGCGGTGAGGCGGAGAGCATCTGGGGGAAAGTCATCAGCGACTTTGAAGCCAAAAACCTTCAGAAACTGTATCAAGGCAGGCTTCTACCCATGAACAATGCCGTTATGCCGCGCCGCGACCTCTTTCATCCTGCCTATACCTATGCCAACATACAAACCTCGCGGGGATGCCCCATGAACTGCGACTTTTGTTCGGTGCATACCTTTAACGGATCACAATACCGGCAACGCCCCGTTGAAGAAGTCCTCGACGAACTGGAAAGCATACCCCAGGAGATGGTGTACTTTGTAGACGACAACATCATCGGATATTCCCGGGAGTCGTCGGAACGCGCCATCAGCCTCTTCAGGGGCATGATCAGGCGGGGGATCAAAAAAGACTGGTACTGCCAGGCCTCCCTGAACGTTGCCGACAATGAAGAGGTGCTGAGGCTTGCCGCCGAAAGCGGTTGCCGCATGATCCTCATCGGCATCGAATCGGAAAAGGAAGAACAACTGAAAGAAGCCAACAAAAAGCTGAACCTGCGGATGGGCATTGATAAATACCAGGAGGTATTCGACCGTATCCACAGGCATGGCATCAGCGTGCTGGGAGCGTTGATCTATGGCCTCGACAGCGACAGCAGGGATGATCTTTTTGCACGAACCCGCTTTGCCATCGATAGCGGCATGGACGCCATGCAGGCCACCATCGTTACACCCTTGCCGGGGACCGGGCTCTACAAGCGTATGGAAGCCGAAAAACGCCTGCTTTATACAAACTATCCCGCCGACTGGCAGCATTACCATTTCCTCGAGGTGGTACACCAACCCCTGAAGATGGATCCGCAGGAATTCATGGATGCCATGTACCAGAACTGGTCGATCATGTACGATGACAAGCTGCTTCAGAAAAAAATGCTGAGGAGCCTGAAGGAAACACGAAATGCCAGGGCTGCCGCATGGGCTTATCTCTCGAACGTGGAAAGACACAATGTTTGCTTCGGGAACAAAAAGGAACCCCTCGACCCGAACCGTCTGCTGAAAAGCCTGCAGGAATTAAAAAAATAAATAAAGGAACGTAAATAAGGATAATTAAAACAATGCAAGGATGCCCGTACAGTTCCGCTTATTCGGCAAAAGGGCCGTTTACCGGCCGAAAAACAGATTGATGCCGCAATCAACAATTTAACCCTGATGCCATGGCCAAACGACGCTTTTCGCGCGATGTGATCGGTGTTTTTAACAGCAATGTTTTTTCTATCCTGGCGGGATTTGCGGCCAGCATAGTGCTGGCACGCCTGCTGGGCCCTGAGGAGTACGGTATCTTCATGGCACTGGTGATCATTCCAATGATCGTGGTCAGCCTGACCAACCTCGGCATCAGGGGATCGGCCATTTTTCATGTGGGCAAGAAAAAACACAACCACGACCAGCTTGTGTCTTCCGTGATCGTATTGCTGCTCATTGCATCGGCATTAGGCATCGTTATCTCAGCCCTCGCCTACTGGATCTACGACGGCCCTTCGTTTACTCCCCTGATGATCGGGCTGGTGCTGATGGTCATTCCCGGACGGCTGGCCATTATCTATTTCGGCGGCGTTTTTCTCGGAAATGATGAGATCAGCAAAGCCAATCAGATGAACTGGATCACCAACGCCCTCAACCTGCTGCTCATCATTTTACTGGTTTGGGTGCTCAAAGCGGGGATCATCGGTGCGGTTGTCGCCTTTCTTGCTTCAGCGGCAATGGTAGCCGTGTACGGACTGTTCCTTCTCGGGAAGTCGTTCCGTATCCGTCTCCGCTTCCATAAAAAGATCATCATCAGCCTGCTGAGGCTGGGCATTTTGTTCTCTGTTTCGTTTTTCATCCTGCAACTGAACTACCGTATCGACATCCTGCTTATCGAAAAGCTGCGCGACACGGCCGAGGTGGGTATCTATTCCATCGGGGCATCGGTGGCGGAACAACTTTGGCAACTACCGCTGGCAGTGGGCATCGTGGTTTTCAGCCGCACGGCGAATGCGCGCGACCAGGCCGAGATGAAAGAAACAACGGGGGTATTGCTGAGGCTGTCGTTCCTTTTCAGCCTCCTCCTGGCCGTTGCCATGTTCTTCCTGGTACCCTTTCTGGTTCCCCTCATCTTCGGGCAGGCTTATCACGAAAGCATCCGCATCATACAACTGATCCTGCCCGGCATCATCATGGTGGTGATGTTCCGCATCCTCAGCGGCCACCTGGCCGGGCTGGGGAGACCGGAGATAACCCTCTACGTTTTTTTGCCTGCCCTGGTCCTGAACATCCTGCTGAACCTTTGGTGGATACCCTCCTACGGAGGTGCTGGGGCCGCCATGGCCACCAACGTGAGCTATACGGCCGGATCCATCGGCTACCTGGCCATGTATTCCCGTATTCTCAAAGTTCCGGTACGGGATATTCTCCTGGTAAAACGGGGCGATTTTAAAGAAATTAAACTGTTGGTTGACAGGGTTTTAAAAAAGGGTTGCCAACCCTAATAAGGCTGGCAACCCTTTTTCCCTATTTTTGCACATTCATGAATCATTTCTTTACAGAAAAAGACCAGAATAAAATCCTTCTGCTGCAACGGCAGCGGCATCTCAGTGCCAGGCAACTGAAGGAAATCCCAATGTTTTTTGTAGTTGGCAGGCCGCGTTCAGGAACAACCCTGCTTCGTACCCTCTTCGATGCACATCCCAACGTGATGGTACCCCCCGAATGCCAGCTGATCATCAACCTTTATCCAAAATACGGGAAAATCACCAACTGGTCGAAAAAACAACTGCAATCATTTTATGAAGACCTTTTCCGCCAATGGCGTTTCGACCTTTGGCCCCTCGACCGGAACAAGCTTTATCACAGCCTTATGCAATGCCGGGGAGATTATAGTTACGGAACACTTTGCAAGCTTGTCTATCATGAATACCGGTCAATATTCAGACACGGAGTAATCCTGGCACTGGGTGATAAAAATCCCGGTTACACGATCTATACGGAAAGGCTGCTGAAAATCTTCCCCGAAGCCAGGTTCATACATATCGTCAGAGACTACCGCGATAATTTTGTTTCGATCAGGAACGTCGACTTTGAATTGCCATTTATTTCCGTTACCACCAGCAAATGGCGTTATTTTGTCAAAAAATTCAGGCAGGCTGCCGGCAGGTATCCGGGCACGCATAAGGAAATCCGTTACGAAGACCTTGTTTCCAGGCCGGAGGAGGTATTTTCGGAACTCTGCAGGTTTATCGGCATCCCTTTCAGCCCCGTTCCTTTCGATTTCTACAAAAAAAGCAGCGAAGTGCTGAAGATCTACCCGAACGAACTCATCCTGAAATACCATTCCAGCCTGTTAAAGAAGATCAATACCGGCAGGACCGGCTTATGGAAGAAAGAGCTGAAACCTTCGGAGATCCGGGTGGCCGATGCCTGTGCCGGACCCTATGCAGCCCTTACCGGGCATGAAAAAGCATATCCAAAACCGGGGGTCCGGGCCCATATCCGTTGCCTGCCCGGCAAAGCCTTTGCGGGCATTCTCTACATGGCTACATGGATGATCGACAAATTCCCCTATCGCCTGCGCATGACCATCCTCAGCAAAGCACCCCTGGCGGTAGGCCGCTTCTACCTGGGCATTTTCAACAGGAAAAAACTACGTGAACTCGACGGACGGATGAAACAAATGTCGCAAAAAAGCGGCAACAGCTGCCGAACGGGATGGAAACCGGTGTATAAAAAAGAATTATAAGATCTTCTTGATGGTAAAAGGTGGTTTCTTGCTCTGCACCATATAAATGCGGCTGAGATAACCGCCAATGATACCCAGGCTGAACACGATGATCCCCGTACTGAAAAGGATGGTAACGATGGTAGAGGTATAGCCCGGCACCGTAACATTAAAAAGCCATTTTTGCAATAAGAAACGCAGACCGAACAGGAAAAACACCATCGACATCAGCAGGCCGCCGTATACCATGATCTTTAATGGGATGTTCGTATAGAAATAGGTCAGGTCGGTTACCAGCATAAACAGCTTTTTGGCCGTATATCCCGATTTTTTAATCCGCCTGGGGTGATGTTCAACCTCCACGAAGGCAAAATCGTTGGTATGCCAGAGCAACAACTGGTCGATAAAGACAAAATGGATGATATTTTGCAGCAGCTTGTCGATGATCTCCTTTTTGATCAATCTGAAGGAAGATCCTTTTCCGGTACCTTTCAGGAGCATCCGGGAGGTTTTTTTTACGGAATTGCTGCCTATGTTCCGGAGTTTCGAATGCCGTTTCCGGGAAAAAACGCCGTAAACGATATCGGTATCGCCTTCATCAAAGCGTTCAACCAGTTTCAGGATCTCTTCGGGCGGATGCTGCAGGTCATCATCCATGGTGATGACCCTGTCGGCCCGGGCAAAACCCAATCCGCAAATGGTGGCGTTATGCTGCCCGTAATTACGGTGCAGCCTTATGGCGGTAACCTCTCCGGGATGCGCGTTCTTCAGTTCCTTCAACACTTCCCAGCTATTGTCGGTTCCGCAGTCTTCCACGAAAATAATTTCGAAAGTGGCATTGAGCCGTTGAAAAACGGCCGTCGCCCTTTCAAAGAGTTCCCTGAGTGTTTCTTCGCTGTTATAAACGGGTACAACTACGGAATAGCCGGGTTTTGACATCGCTGCGATGTATTGTTTAAAACAAAAATAAGAATATTTCGGGTGATGGAGAAGAATATTATCTTTTGATGCATCCGTAAAGAATGGCAAACTACCGTTGCCTGACCCCGGATGTTTACCTGATCACTGCGCCCATATCGATATTGGCACCGGATATCCAGCGTGCCTCATCCGACAACAGGAATATGACGGCATTGGCAACATCTTCGGCTTCGCCTACTCCCATTGGATATTTTGCAATATAGCGTTTCAGCGAGTCGTCAACGATGGCCGGATTCGATTCCTTTGCGGGGTCGGTGATCATGGGAGTGTTTACCAGCCCCGGCGAAAGGCAATTTACGCGGATGCCCCGTTCAACCAGTTCCAGGGCAAGGGTTTTGGCATAGGTCTCGATGGCGCCCTTGGATCCGGCATAGAGACTGCCGCCGAAATAGGGTGAGCGCGTAACCACCGACGACATCAGCACGACGGAGGCATTCCTGTTCAGCTTCTTGCTGCTGAGGATGGCGGCGGTGAGCAATACGGGCACGCGGTAGTTGATGCTGAACATCTTATCGATATGCTCATCCCTGATGAATTTGGCCGGTGTGGGGCCGATAACCCCGGCACAGTGTACCAGCCCGTCGAGGCCGGGAAGCATCTCCGCCAGCGAAGCCAGTTCCGCTTCGACCGTCAGGTCGCCGGCAAACAGCTGATGCCCGTCGCCCTGCAGTTTTGATCGTGTTTCTTCCAGTTTTTCCCGGTTCCGTCCGGCAATGATGAGCTTTCCGCCATGCCTGCTGATGCTGATGGCTGCCTGCATCCCGATGCCCGAGGAGGCACCGGTAACCAGCACGGTTTTTCCGGTAAGATCGCAAAAGGGTAACATATGGTTTTACATTTCTATAATTTCAGGACAAAAAACATGGTCGGTGGTGAGCAGTGCGCTGCCCCATGAAAGTCCAACCCCAAAGCCCGACAAAAGCAACCTCAGCCGTTTCGAGCCCAGAGGTACTCCCAGCTGGGTGATGAAGGTAAGCGGGATGGAGGCCGAGCTGGTGTTTCCGTATAGGCGGAGCGAATAGGGATATTTTTCCGGGACAATCTTCAGTTGCTTCCTGATGGTTTCATTCATGAGCCGGTTTGCCTGGTGCATCACAAAAAAATCGATGTCGTCGATGCCGGCACCGGCATGCTGCAGCAGGCTCCTGACGTTGGCTGCCACTTCGCGCAGGGAGAAGTTGAACACCTCGAGCCCGTCAAGGGCAATATGGTAGCGGTTCCTGATAATGCCCTCGGCAATCTCCTCATACTCGAATGAACGTTCGCGGGCGGCGAGGTTCCTGATACCCCCGTCGGGGATGATGATGGCCCGGTAGCCCGATCCGTCGGTTTGCAGGTTAAAGTCCATGGGGCCTGCACCTTCCTGATATTCCAGGGCCGTGGCCGTTCCGGCATCGCCGAAGAGGGGGAAGGTACTTTTATCCTTATAAGAAGTATTTTGCGTGGATACGTCCCCGACAAGCAGGAGGCCTTTGCGGATGGCCCCTCCGCTCATCATCCTGCCCATCACCGACAGGCCATACAAGTAACCCGAGCAGCCAAGGCTGATGTCGAAGGCCATGCATGTTTTGGGGAGCCCGAGGCGATCCTGCAGTATGCCTGCCGTGGCGGGGATGAGGTAATCGCGCGACTGGCTGACGAAGACCAGCAGATCGATCTCACCGGCCTGCCAGCCAAGGCCTGAAATCAGTTTCCGGGCTGCCTCATAGCAGAGGTCCGAAGTGGTCATTCCTTCTTCCGCCACCCGGCGCCTTTCAACCCCGACGGTTTTGATCAGCACTTCCCGCTCCCGCGGAGTAATCCATTCGTAATCCCGGTTATTATATTCCTTTCGGGGAACGCTTGCGGCAACACCTGCAAGCCTGATATCAGGAATGCTGAAAATAGCCATATAGAGGATTATGCAGCTTGTGCCCTGGACATAACCAGGTTATAAAGGTCCTGCACCGTTTCGGAGTTCACCAGGTCATCGGCGGTGATCACCACATCATATTCAACATTCACGTGTGCGATGAATATGAGCGCGCTGATCGAATCCCAGGTAAAGTGTTCCCTGATCACACTATGGGGCTTCAGCTTACCGGGTTCCATGTCCTCGAACTCCTCTTCTACCTTTTTAATGAATTCTTCGATGCCAATCATTTTCAATTTGATCAGTTTAGCGCAAAATTACGTTTTTTCTGTTTGAAAGCCATTTAAGTGGAAAATAATTATCAGGATGACCGCTTCTCACGGTTTCGGGATGTGGAGCAGCCATGTACGGTGCCGGAGATAAAACCATGACAAAGCGGGCATCGCAGCAGTTTCATCGCTTCGCGAAACTTTCAAACCCCGTTAACTGAACAAACAACTGACCGATTGGTTTAAACAGATATAAGTATGCAGTCTGTATGGGTCCGGGGGCTTTGTTAAACATAATATGATTAACTTTGGCGGGCATGTCAACTAAAGGGAACAGGAAAAAACTTTTGCTCATCAACCCGCTGAGCACGAAGCGGCAGGGTCTCATCCTTCACAGCCATGTGATCTACCCCCCGATCGGGCTTGGCATTGTGGCAGCGCTCACGCCGGAGCACTGGGAAGTAGAGATCCTGGATGAGAATTTCGATCGTTTCTCTTACCGTGAAGCCGACCTGGTAGGCATCACCGCCCTCACATCAGGGGTGGCCAGGGCCTATGAACTGGCGGCGGTATACCGTGAAAAGGGAATTGCCACGGTGCTGGGGGGCATCCATGCGTCGATGATGCCGCAGGAAGCCGGGCAATATGTCGACACGGTGGTTACGGGTGAGGCGGAAAGCGTATGGGCGGAGCTGATCAGCGACTTTGAGCAGGGTAAAATGAAAAGCATTTACAAGGGCAAACTCCTTCCTTTTAAAAATGCCGTTTACCCGGCCCGTCATCTGTTTCATAAAAGCTACCAGTTTGCAAGCATACAAACAACGCGCGGCTGCCCGATGATGTGCGATTTTTGTTCGGTACACACCTTTAACGGCGACAAATACCGCGAAAGGCCCGTTGAGGAAGTCCTTGACGAGCTTGAAAGCATCCCGCACGAAAAGATCTATTTTGTCGACGACAACCTCATTGGCTATGGAAAACGGTCGGAACGCCGCGCCATTGCCTTGTTCCGGGGTATGATCGAAAGGGGCATCAAAAAGCAGTGGTTCTGTTCGGCTTCCATGAACTTTGCCAACAATGAAGAAGTGCTGAGCCTGGCTGCCCGGGCCGGCTGCGTGATGGTACTGCTTGGCATCGAATCTGAAAGGATCGAGCAACTGGAAGAAACCAATAAAAAGCTTAACATCCGCATCGGAATTGACCATTACGAAGCGGTTTTTGACAAGATCCACAAATACGGCATCAGCGTTTTGGGTGCCTTCATATACGGTCTTGAGAGCGACACGCCCGAAACCATGGCACAGCGCACTGAGTACATCAACAATGCCAGTATCGACGCCGTACAGGCCACCGTGCTCACCCCGCTTCCCGGCACCGGGCTATACAACAGGATGATGAAAGAAGGGAAGGTGGCACACCGTGATTTCCCTTCCGACTGGCAGAAATACGACTTTGTTGAAATGGTGTTTGCACACAGGAATATGACGGCGGAAGTCTTTGCCAGGGAGATGAGAAAGAACTGGGAGGCGCTGTATAACGACCACATATTGAAGAAAAAGTTTTTGCGGACGCTGAAACAGACCCGCAGCCCGCTGGCGGCCATCTGGTCGTATGGTTCCAACCTGCAATATCACAACATGGTGTATGAGGGCGAAAGGCCGGGGAAGAACATAGAAGACATTTTCGGGCTGGATGAAAACAGCCGCGATTTGTTGCTGGCAAGCCCTTTCAGGTAAAAACGCCCGCAATTCCGGGATAAGCGTGAACAAAAAGAAAAGATCATATAAGCTGCTTCTGGTCAACCCCGTCAATAGCCGGCGGAAAGGGCTCATGCTCGACAAGGGCTCCATCTATCCCCCCATCGCCCTGGGCATCATTGCGGCCCTCACGCCACCAAACTGGGAAGTGGAGATCATCGACGAAAATTTTACCCCTTTCGAATATACGGATGCCGACCTGGTTGGCTTCACCTCACTGACGGCCACGGTAAACCGGTGCTATGAGATTGCCACGGAATACAGAAAAAACAAGATCCCGACGGTGATCGGCGGCATCCATGCCTCCATGTTGCCACAGGAAGCCCTGCGCTACGTCGACTCCGTAGTGGTTGGCGAAGCCGAAGGAATATGGGAGGAGGTGATCAGGGATGTTGAGAACAACCGGCTGCGCGACATTTACCGTCCGAAACTGCCCTCCATCGTTGATTCGCCTTCGGCCAGGCAGGACCTTTTCCACCCGGGCTATGAATTCAGCAGCATGCAAACCACCCGCGGATGCCCCATGAAATGTGAGTTTTGCTCGGTGCATACCTTTAACGGGAGCAAATACAGGCTGCGCTCGGTCGAAAGGTCGGTCGATGACTTCATAAACCTTCAGAAAGACCGGGTTTACATTGTCGACGACAATTTTGTGGGCTACAGCAAGGCCGCCCGCCAGCACGCACTGGATTTCTTTAAGGGCGTAGCCCGGAGCGGGGTGCAAAAGCATTGGGCCGGATCGGCTTCCATGAACATCGGCGAAGACGAGGAACTGCTCGAATGGGCTGCCAGAAGCGGATGCAAAACGATCTTCCTCGGCATTGAATCGGAACTGATCGACCAGCTTGAGCAGATGAACAAAAAGGTTAACCTCAGGCTGGGAGTAGACCGCTACGAAGAAGTTTACCGGAAATTACACAAATATGAACTTGCCGTGATCGGGGCCTTTATCTTCGGTCTCGACAGGGATACGCCGGAAACATTGTACAACCGGACCAGCTATATCCTGAATTCCGACATCGACATCATGCAGGCATCCATCCTTACGCCCCTGCCCGGCACCGCCCTGTATAACAGGTTAAGGGACGAAGGCAGGCTGCTTTATACCAATTATCCTGCCGACTGGGAAAGGTACAATTATGCGGAGGTTGTTTACAAGCCGCAAAGAATGAGCCCCGAAACCTTTGAGGAAGCCGTATATGAGAACTGGGAAAGATTGTATAATGTAAAAACACTGAAAAAGAAATTCCTGAATACGCTGAAACTCACCCAAAATGCCACCACCGCCGCCTGGGCATTCTCTTCCAACATGCATATGCGCAATTTCTGCTTCGAAGGCAGGGCCGAGATACTGGATGTGAAGTGTGTATTCCCCGAAATATTCGCAGGTATCGGAAATGCCGGGAAGGGAACTTAATCTGACATCAACACATGGACAAACCTTATCCGCAATATCTCGGCTCATCGATGGAGGGCACCGTTCTACCGGCCGGCACCATGGCAGAACGGCTTCTGCAGCACGAAAAGAACCAGCCCGGCAAGGTGGTTTACATCCTGCTTGAAGACGGCCTGAACGAAAAAGACAGCATCACATATGCCGCCCTCGTTGCCAGGGCCAAAGCCATAGCCTGTGTGCTCATGGAAAAGGGGAATAAGGGCGACAGGGTGTTGCTGTTATTCCCGACGGGGATTGAGTTTATCACGACTTTTTTTGCCTGCCACTTTGCCGGCATGATCGCCGTGCCGGCCTATCCCCCAAAAAGGAACAAGGCCAACGAACGTTTCAGGTCGATCGTTCAGGATTCATCCCCGGCCTTTCTCATCAGCACCGCCGGCATCCATGCCGAACTGCTGGAATACCATTCAACGGAAGGCTACCCGGAAGGGATGCAGATGCTGGTTTACGAGGAGATGGATGAATCCCTGGCGGAAAAATGGGCCGACCCCGGCATATCGGGCAACGATATTGCCTTGCTGCAATACACTTCAGGTTCGACGGGCACCCCCAACGGGGTGATGGTGAGCCATGCCAACATCATCCATAACTCGGAATGCATCAGGCAATCATTCGGTTTTGACGAAAACTCGGTTGGTGTGAACTGGCTCCCCAACTTCCATGACATGGGGCTGATCGGCTGCCTGATACAGGCTGCCTACCTGGGTGCTTCCAACGTGATCATCCCGCCGCTCAGCTTCCTGAAAAATCCATCCAACTGGTTTCTGTCCATGAGCCGTTACGGGGCCACTACCGGAGGCGGTCCGAATTTTGCCTTCGACTACAGCATCGAAAAAGTGGCGGATGAAGACATCCCGCAGTTTGACCTTGGCGGGTTGCGTACGCTGTATTGCGGGGCCGAGCCGATACGCCGTGAAACCCTGCAGGAGTTTGCGGCAAAATTCAAGCCTTCGGGGTTCAGGCCTGCACAGTTCTATCCCTGTTACGGCATGGCCGAATCGGTGCTGATCGTCACCGGGGGCAATTACCTGGCAGCACCCCTGTACACAGAGGTCGATGCCAGGGCCCTGGAAGAGAACAGGGTGCTTTCCGTCACTTCAGGCAGGGAAAGCCGTGTGCTGACCGCCTGCGGATACCCCTGGCTGGGCATGCGCGTGGCCATTGTCGACCCCGTTACCAGAATACCTTCAGCAGCCGGCATGCTTGGCGAGGTATGGGTCAGCGGCCCTTCCGTTGCCCAGGGCTACTGGAACAAGCCGCAGGAAACGGAAGAAACCTTCAATGCCCGTATCGCCGGAACCCATGACGGGCCCTGGCTGCGCACCGGCGACCTGGGCTTCATCAGCCACGGTCAACTCTTTATCAGCGGCCGCCGCAAAGACCTGATCATCATCAGGGGTGCGAACTACTTCCCCAACGACATAGAACATTGCGCCGAGGGCTGTCACCCGGCGATCAGGAAGAATGCCAGCGCAGCCTTTTCCATCGACAGCGGGGAGGGGGAAAAGCTCGTGGTGGTGATGGAAACAGAGCGCGCCTTCATGAATACGGACAAGCACGATGAGGTGTTTGAAGCCGCCAGGCAGGCCATCTTTTCGGAATACGGCATCCAGCCCCATGCATTGTCGCTCATCCGTACCGGCAGCATTTTAAAAACATCCAGTGGCAAGATCCAGCGCTTTGCCGTGAAAAGAGCCTGGCAGGAAAATGAACTTAAAATGGTGGCTTCATGGAAGATGCCGGCCATAACAGATGAACTTGCCTCTGAGATAGGATTCCGGCCCGGGTACCTCCGCGAGTGGCTGATCCACTGGATATCGCAAAAACTAAAGGTCGACCCCGGGAAGATCGACCCCGACAAAGCCGTATCGGCCTATGGGCTCGATTCCATCACTGCCGTAAGCCTCGAGCGGGATGTGAATAAAGAATTCGGCATCGAATGGCCCATCGAATCCTTTATGAAGGAAAATACTGTGAATATGCTGGTGGAAGAAGGCATCAACCTGCTAAAAGCCAAAAAGCACCCTCCCTCCGAATAATTTTTTCGGCAAACACCCGGCAGCTTCCTTATATTCGCATGATAATTCTTACATTTGAAACTTATTCACGAATCAGCGGCCATGAAGCTTTCTGTTATCATTCCTGCCTACAATGAAGAAAAAACCATCCACCTGATCCTCGACAAGGTGCTTGCGGTAAAGCTTAGCGGCGGGTTCACCCGGGAGATCATCATCGTAAACGACTGCTCCACCGATGCAACAGCGGAAGTTGTGAAGGAATACACCGGCAGGCATCCCGAAGATGACATTAAGTTTTTCGAACAGCCTGTCAACATGGGAAAGGGAGCTGCACTTCACCGGGGCATTGAAGAGGCCACGGGCGATTATATCATCATCCAGGATGCCGACCTGGAGTACGATCCGGAAGAATACAATATCCTGCTCAGGCCCGTTATCGCCGGCCAGGCCGATGTGGTATACGGTTCACGCTTCATGGGTGGCACACCGCACCGTATCCTCTTCTTCTGGCACTCCATCGGCAACAAATTCCTCACCTTCCTGTCGAATATGTTCACCAACCTGAACCTGTCCGATATGGAAACCTGTTATAAACTGTTCAGGGCCGATTACCTGAAGAAGATCCGATTCCATGAAAGACGTTTCGGTTTTGAGCCAGAGGTTACGGCCAAAATTTCCCGTTTTCCGGGCATCCGGATCTATGAAGTAGGCATTTCCTATTACGGCAGGACCTATGACGAAGGCAAGAAGATTGGCGCCAGCGACGGCTTCCGCGCCATCTGGTGCATCCTGAAATACAATATCTGGAGCAGGAAATACCTCAAAGAGCCCGGCAAAAAGCCCGGTCAACCATAAACAAGCACAGATCATGGATTTCAAACAGTTTAAATCACCTGTATCGCTGATCACGCTGGTGCTGATCATTCTGACCATTTCGGTGATCAAGCTCAGAAACCCGCAGCACAATATCCTTTCGTGGGACACTTTTGGTTTTTACCTTTATCTTCCGGCCACTTTCATTTACGATGATCCGGGCATCAGGGATGTGCGCTGGATCGAAGAGATCAATGCCACCTATAACAATACTGCCACGCTCTATCAGCTTGCGCCCACCCATATGGGCACCAATGTGATTCGTTTCACGCCCGGGATGGCCATCATGATGTCGCCGTTTTTCCTGGCAGGCCATGCCTATGCTTCCCTGAGCGAGATCGACCTTGCCGACGGCTTTTCGGATCCCTACCAGTGGGCCATCATCCTTTGCGGGCTCTTTTACACCATTGTAGGGCTTGTCTTCCTGCGGAAGGTATTGCTGCGTTTTGTGAGCGACCGCGTGGCGGCCATCACCCTGGCCATATTATGTATTTCGTCCAACTTTTTCTTTTTCATCACTTACGGCAACGATGTCCCGCATGTTTATGCCTTCACGCTGAACGTGCTCATTATCTGGCTGAGCCTGCGCTGGCATGAGAGCCGGCGGCCAGTGCACGCCATCCTGCTTGGCCTGGTACTCGGCCTGGCCGTGATCTCACGCATATCGGAGGTGATCATGCTGGCCGTACCGGTGTTCTGGGGGGTGTACAACAGGCAAACACTCATTGATAAAATCGGGCTGCTTTGGCGCTACCGCCTGCACCTGCTGTACCTGGTCCTGGCAGGCATCATTGCCGTACTGCCCCAGCTGGCATACTGGAAGATGGCATCCGGGGGCTGGCTTTTCAATGCCTACAATGACCCCGGCTCCTCCCTCGACCTGCTGAACCCGCGTTTTTATTATGTGTTGTTCGGTTTCCGTAAAGGACTGTTTATCTATTCGCCGGTTATGATCCTGGCTGTGGCAGGCTTCTGGTATCTCTATAAAAAGAACAAGCAGGCCTTCCTGCCTGTTTTGCTGGTAACCCTGGCGCATACCTATCTCATCGCCAGCTTTACCAGCCTTGTGGCCTATGGCTGGCGGGCCTTTATCGAGCTCTATGCCCTGCTGGTCATCCCCCTTGCCCTACTGATCGCCGCCGTGGAAAAAAGCCGTCTGCCTTTCCGCATAGCGGTATATGCCCTGCTGCTGTTCTTCACAGTGCTCAACCTTTTCCAGGTATGGCAGCTCAACAACGGCATCCTTGACGGCTATCGAATGACAAAAGACTATTACTGCCGGATTTTCTTCAAGACGAAGATAAGCGAAGAAGACCGGAAATACATGCTGGTGCAGCGTCCGTTCACGGCACAGGAAAAACTCGGAAACGAAGAAGATTTCAACAGGAAGCTCTTGCGGCATTTTGCTTTTGAGACCCCTCAGCCGGGAGAGGAACAGTATTACGACACCACCTACGCCCGTAGCGGAAAGATGTCGTTCAGACTGGAGCCCGGCCGTGAATACTCCCCAACCTTCCGCGAGCCCTTCAATGAGATCAGCAACAGCTATTACGGCTGGGTCAGGGCCAGCGTCTGGATCTATCCCGTTGCCGACCCCCTGGAAAACGAAGCCGCCCTGGTTATCGCCTTCCGCCACGGCAGCCAGAACTATAAGTACAAAGGCTATAGCATGAACGCCGATACGGTGGGGCTGCAGATGAACCAGTGGAACCTGGTCAGGGCCGACTATATGACACCGGAACTTTTATCCGCCGGCGATAAGCTCGAAGTATATGTGTGGTTTAAAAAAGGGACTGAAAGCATCTGGATCGATGACCTGAAAATTGAGTTTTTCGACCCTAAATATCAATGATCTTCTCATCCCTGGGCTTCAAATATTCGTCCCAGTTCCGGCCGATCACCGAAAGACTGTATTCAAGCGCTTCCTTCAGAGGTGTGGGCTCAAAGTCCAGATCTTCCCTGATCAGTTTTGTATCAAGTTTTGAGTTCTGCAAAACACCTTTTACATGTTCTGCTGTGAACAGAGGAACTTTCTGAAACCGCTGGAAACCTTTTCCAAGAACCTTCACAAGGGCCGGTGGAACAGGCAAAAACAGCCTTTTTTTCTTACGTATTTTCAAGACCATTGATACCAGTTCGCGAAAAGGGATCACTTCATTTCCTGCAATCTGATAGACTTTCGCCGAGGCAGCAGGTGAATTGAGCGACTTTACGATATACTTTGCAAAGTCAATTACGAAAACCGGGTGCTGGGTTTGTTTCCCATAACCTACCAGTGGAACGATAAACGGGAACCGGAAAACATTTTTCAGAATGCGGTTGATGCCCAGGCCTTCCGGGCCCAGGATCATGGCAGGGATAAAAACAGTATAATCAAGACCCGATGAAATCACAAATTTCTGACCCCGGAGCTTTGTCTCTCCATAGGGGCCTTTGAACGACTTGAGCACCACCACACTGCTGATCTGTATAAAACGCCTGATCCCGTTGATCCTGCAAAAGCCGATAAGATTTTCCACCCCTTTTGCATTAACATCATAGTTTTTCTGATAATCCGAACTACCGAGCAATGCGGCTGCATTGATCAGGGCATGGACCGGTTTGCCGGCAATAACATCTGCCAAGCGTGGATTTATTTCCTTCCGGATATCACATTCGTGATACTCAATATTTTTATGACGGAGGATGGTTGAAGCATAATGGTGAAATTTCAGGGCAATAACATGATATCCTTCGGCAAGCAATTGCCGGCAAATATATGTCCCGAGGTATCCGTTTGCCCCTGTTACAATTATCGTTTGATCCATACGCATTTCATCATTAAAAGTGGCAAAAATACGGGATTTCAATAAGATGCCGGCTATGCAATCGCATATTTAAAATTATATTTTCCGCTTACCGCTTAAGAAAAGGAAAAACTGCCCCAGAAACAGCGACAGCAAGCCTCCGCCGATCTGGGCAACAAGAAATACCAGGCCGGAGAAGGCCAGGATCAGCGGTTCGGAAAGGGGTTTGAACATCAGAAGGAAAGTACCTTCCCGCGTTCCGAGCCCCATGATGGTAACCGGGAGCATATTCAGGAGGCCGGCGATGGCCACCGCACCGGAAATATACAGGAAACTGAGTTCAAAGAGCAGCCCGGCCGCCAGAAAATAACAGGAAATAAAATAGCTGAAATTACCGGCTACCGACAATACGATGATAAAAAGCCGGCTAAGGGGTTTTCTCTTTCTGAAACCCAGTTGAAGGTTCAGTTTAAGGAATGGTAAACCGTTCAGCATCTTTTCGGCCAGGCTTGTGGCTTTGGGTGATACCATAAATATAAAGGCGAGGAACAATACGCCCGTGCCTGCCATAAGGATCAGGATACCGGCCAGCATGGCTGCAGGATCAGGAAAACTTATCCATATTGCAATACCGGCAACAAAAAGAAAGATGCCAAGGTCAAAACCCCTTTCCACGACAACCCGGATACCGGTTTCCATGATGCGGTTCTTCTCACGGGCATGGCCTGCCTTGACCATTTCGCCAAGCCTGCCCGGGGTTACTACACCGATGGCATAACTTTCGAAAAATTCGCCGAAGCTGCGGAACACCTCTTTCATGATCATGGCCCCATTGTTCAGGATGTGCCACCGTATTGCCTTCAAAAACAACAACAACAACTGAAAGAAAACGGCATATGCCAGGAAGTCTGTACGTACTTCCTTCATTTTCAACCACAGACCGGAAATATCGACCGTTAACAGTATATAAATGAAAAAAGCGATACCGATCAGTCTGATCAGCATGAAGGGGCTGAAATATTTTCTTCCCTTATTAATTTTTCCGGCCATCTTCAGTCAGTTGTGCGCGTTTGATCTTTTTGGTGGAACGTTTCCATATCTTCCTTGATCTTTCAAACACCCTTCCCACGAGGGCCGGGGGGATCTTTTCTATCAGGAAGCGTGAGAAACGGGTACCCATCAGCAGAAAGAGGCTGTCGATAAATGCTTCCATGAGGCAACGCTTAAATGTAAATCCCTTCATCACATACCCGTAATCGGGATTTGCCTTCCCCATCCACCGCCTGAACCTCATCCGGATAAAGGTGCCTCTTTTTTTCAGGTCATAGCCATGGGAGTGCATGCTAACGGCTTCATTTTCATCAATGGGGTTGAGTTGGAGCACACCTTCATCCATCATGCGGCTGATGATATCCTGGCCACGTGCTGAGCGGGCCAGCACCATCGAAAAGCCCTTACCCCTTTCTTCATAGCGCGGCGCCCAGGCGTCGCCGCCCGAGATGTCGGTAAACTCATTGCTCAGGTCCGTACACAACAGGCTGTTCTTCAAAATATGAAACGGGATGAGGTAATTGGCGTGGAACTTCGGCAATTCGATGGCCCTGCCGCTCTCCATTTCCACCCGCATGTTGCCGGGCCATTCGCCATAGCGGAAATACAGTTTCCTGATCTTCCTGTAATCCTTTTCACCATAGGACCTCAAAAAGCTTTTTACGGATGAGAAGTGCAGGGTGTTGCCATAGAAGGGTCCGAAGATATATTTAATGTTTTTCACCGATGGGTGATGGCTTTCCTGCAGCAGGCGGACAGACTGCACCTGTCCGGGCAGCCCGACATAGGCCAGCCTGCCATCAAACTTTTCCATCTCCGGCAGGATCTCGTTCACCGACGAAATGATGTATTTGCTTTGTGCTGCCTGCATGATCCCTTCCTTTGTTGTCGCAATGAAAGGCTTTGTGAGCCATGGTTCGGTTTCGGACATGCCCAGCACCACGGCACCGTCAATTTCATCCTTTTCCAGCAGCCAGATCAGGATGGCCGAAAGAATGCCGCCACTGGCGCTGTTCCGGCGTACCTGTTCATCGGTACAATGGCCGATATAGATATTACGGTATGAACCGGTAAATATGCTGTGATGGATGTCCTGCCCGTATATCCTGTTGCTTTGGGCGGGGAAGTCGAAGCCTTTGCCGCTGCAGCAGGAAAGCAGTGCCTGGTCCAGTGCATCATCAGCATCATCATTCAGCCGGGGCAGGTATCTGCCTGTCCGGTCGTCAAAGGTGATCTTTCCGCCCGAGAGGCCCACACAGGTCCCGCAGCGGTTACAGAGTCCATGACGGACCACGTCGCGTATGCCGTTAATTCTTTTCACACACAAAGAATTGCCTGATGCCAAGCTCGGCAATGAATGTTCCCTGGCACGCCCTGATGATTCGTTCGCCCGTCTTCCTGATAAACCCTGGTCCCACGGGGATCAGCAAGGTGCCGCTATGGTGCAGGAGTGTCCATCCGCTATGCTTCAGCCATGCTTTCACCCTCCGCGAGGGAGGGAATTTGTGCGGACCTTCGCCGTGTCCCCCAAACAGGAATGTAAAAACACGGTAAGGGATCTCGCTGGTGGCCGGCGGACAGCTCAGCACCATCCGGGCGCCCGGTTTTGCCACCCTGTGCAATTCCTGCAGGAAACGGATGGGTTGCTCAACATGTTCAAGGGTCTCCAGGCTCAGCACCCGGTCGAAAAAAGCATCCGCAAAAGGAAGTTCCGAATAGGTGCTGATCTTCTGCTGCTTTACATAAGGTCTGATTTCCCGCGCCACCTGCATCAGCCCGGCAGAGATCTCGGTATTGATCACCTCTACGCTTTCTTCTTTACCGATAATATAATCATTGGCCTCGCAGTCGCGGCTGCTGATGTTGATGATCCTGTGGCCCGATGCCAGCGCAAGCTGCTCCACGCTTTCCACGAAACGCTGGTCGTGGGTATCTTTCAGCTTGTCGTTCTCTTTCACGTAAATACCGGCTACACGGTCCCAGTGTTCCTCCACTTCCCTGTCCGTCCACCTGTTCCTGAAATCGGGCGAGTATTTTTTCATTTCTTAGTGCTTTCGGTTGAGAAGCGAGATCTGGTCGGCGATAAGGCCGATAAAGAATAGGATCATCCCCAGGGTGATGAGGATAATGGCCCCGTTCGAAAAACGTCCGGCGACGGCATAGCCGTAAATGCCGAAGGCTGTCCCGGCCGCGGCCGCGATCAGGGCAGCCGGCAGGAATATCTTCAGCGGGTTAAAGAGCATGATGATGCGCAACAGCAGCATCAGCGTCTTGGTGCCGTCCTTGAAGAACTTAACGCTGCTTCTCCGGCCAACCCGCTCCTCGACAACAATGGGGAATGTGCCGATATTGTATCCCTCTTTCATAAAAGCCAGGGTTGAGGTTGTGGAAAATGAAAAACCATTGGGCATGAAATGGAGCATATTAATGATCAGCTCCCTGCTGAACCCCCTGAAACCCGAGTTATAGTCGGGCAGCTTTTGCTCAACCAGGAACTCCCCCACTTTTTTTATAAGCTTCTTGCCAAGGGCACGGTTCTTCACCTGGAAGGAGTCTTTGCTCCGGCAGCCGATTACCATCTCATGATCACCGAGCATATCCACAAGCCGGTCAAGGTATTTGGGATCATGCTGCCCGTCGCTGTCCATGAATACCACTTTGCTGCCCGTGGCCTTCCTGATGCCTGTCTTCAATGCGGCTCCGTAGCCTTTGTTCACGGTGTGGCTGATCACCCTGACGGGATATTCTCCTGCAATGCCGCGGGTATTGTCAGTTGAGCCGTCGTCAACCACAATGATCTCGTATTTTTCATGATACCCTGCCGCAACCAGTTTTTCGAGTGTGCCTTTCAGGCCCGTTTCTTCGTTGTAGGCCGGGATGATGATGGAAACGTCAGATTGCTTGTCGGTCATAGGAATAAGGTCTTTGATCATGATGTGATTGAACTGCAAATATATGAATATTAATGAAAGCGGGTGTTTATGAAACAGGCCGGGAGGAAGGCGACGGCAAGGGATGTTGGCAAAAGAATGTATCTTTGCCTCACCACTCACTGCACGGGAATGAAAATACTATTCCGGGTCCTGATCTATCTTTCGCTGGCCTTTCTGGTCTGGTACCTTTACCGTTTCGATTATCTGAGCCTGAAAGGGATGCCGGTCCGGTACGCGGTACTGATACCGGCTACCCTGCTGCTCTGGGCAGGGTTTTTAATGAGTTCGTTTAGCTGGTGGAAAGCGCTTGGGATCCATCATATCCGCATTCCGGTAAGGGTGGCCGTGATATCGCACGGGCTTTCGGTATTTGCCAAGTACATCCCCGGCAAGGTATGGGTGATACTCGGAAGGGCATCCTTCATCTCGGAGGGGAAGCAGTCGATGCGTACAGCCAGTTTCGTTTCACTCAAAGAGCAACTGATCTACATCTGGCTCGGCCTGCTGCTCGGGGCAGGGCCGATGTTGTATTATTACCCCTTCAACAGCTTTGTGATGATGGTGCTGGCCATTGCGGTTTTTTTCACCTTCTTCCTTTTTTCAAGCGGGTTTCACCGTTTGGTGGTCAAAGTGTTTTCGAGGCTGTTCAGACGCGATCTTTCGGTACCGCTGGTAAAGCCGGCCGAAGTGCTGCCGCTGCTGCTTTACATTTTGGCTTACTGGTTATTGTGGATGCTGGCATTTTATTTTTTCGTGATGGCATTCGGGATTGATTTTTCCTTTGCAGTGGTATTTAGCTGGCCCCTGGGCATTTCCCTGGGCGTTCTGGCCCTGATCACACCGGGCGGCATCGGGGTCAGGGAGGGCATCATGACCGGCTTTATGGTCCTTACGGGGATGAGCCTGGATGACGCCACTACCATCGCCATCATCTCCAGGCTATGGTTCATCACGGGCGAAGTCTTTATTTTCCTGCTTTCACTGGCCCTGAACAAATTCAGCCTGAAGGCCGGCCATTAACCCTTGTCCAGGCGGTCGTTATCCTGTATGTCCATCCACATCGCGAAAAACAACGACTGCGAACCTGATATTATCAGGAAGATGAAGATGATCATGGTTTGAAAGGGGGTGGCTTCCCCGATCCGGAAGGCATTCAGCATGATATCGACGAAAAAGGGGATGGCGGCAAGTAAAAGAAAAATACCAAGATGATAGAGCAGGAAGAGGGGATGAAAATTACGAAAGAGGTATTTGATCCACATCCGTCTGAAAAATGACTTGAAAAGCAGCCACATGATGGGAAAGATCACTTTCCCAACTTTCATCTTCGATTTTTCGCCCACATGATAAACCGGCTTGATGCCAACCTCCCTGATCGTACAAAATGCAATATTCAGTTTTACCAGCATATCATTGGGCATGCCATAGCGCTTATATATTTTATACAGCCTGATGGCATTGAGGGCATTGCCTGAGATGGCCGTATAACCCGTCTGGGTGTCGGACACATGCCAATAGCCGGAGGCTACCTTGGTAAGGATGGAGAGGACGGAATTGCCGAAAAACCTCGTTTTGGGTATCAGGAGCCGTGAGCTGGGGTGTATCAGCCTGTTTCCCTTAACATAGTCGATCCCTTCTTCCACAACGGGCATGCATATTGACTCAAGCTCGGCGGGATCCATCTGCCCGTCGCCGGCCATCACGGCCGTACAGTCGATGTCGTGGTCTTTGCACCATTTATATCCGGTGGCGATGGCAGCGCCTACACCCCCGTTTTCAAGGTGGTTGATCAGGATGACCCGGTCGTGGCCGGGCTTTTCATTTACCGTTTCGGCCGGCGTAAAAAACCTGATCTCTTCCCTGTTCATCTGATCAACAATCTGGTTGGCGGTCAGGTAAAGGTTATCTGAACCTTCGCTGCTGTTGTAGTCCCTGGCCGGCAAATGGAAAGCGGGATAATGGTTGAAATAGCCGGCCACTACCTCCGCGGTACGATCGGTCGAGCGGTCGTTCACCACCACGATCTTATCCACAAAGCCGGGCATGGTCTCTATGACCATCCCGATCTGCTGTTCTTCGTTGTAGCAGGGCACGACCACTGCTATTGTTTTATTCTTTAACATGATCCCGCAGGTATTGGTTTTTCAAAATATTTTATGCAATGCAAATGTCTTGGGCAAGCTCATTACAACCACCAAATATACGGAAAAGTAGGTGAATGCAATACAATTGACCATGTATCCTGATGGGGATATACCATTTACAGCTCATTCTGCAAAACTTCCTATCTTTGACCTGCATTTTAGCGATGTGAAAAGAAATAACTTATGAAAAAACTGCCCGAATGGATCTTGCACAGGGAGCCGGTTATATTCTTCGTTTTTTCCTTGCTCAACATGTACACCATTTTCCAGCTCGGGTTTTATTATTCGCTCGATGGCCCGCAACACCTTTATGTGGCAAATATCATTGCGGAACTCCTTAAAGGGAATGAAGAGATCTCGAGATATGTTCTGATCAACGACCTTATCGTAGGTTACTGGACAGGCACTTTTCTGTTGGCCATTTTTAAATTGTTCATGCCGGCGGCAATGGCGATCAAGATATTGCTGGCGATCTATTACCTTGGAATAGCATACGCCTTCCGCTACCTTGTCAGGTCAGTGCACAGAAAACCCACACTGGTCACATTCCTGATATTCCCGTTTTCAGCTACCTTTTTCATTGGCATGGGCTATTACAATTTCAGCCTGGCACTGGCGGTATTGTTCCTCTGCCTGGGTTATTACATCCGCCACATCGGGAGGTTCAACCTGAAAAGCTTGCTGGCCCTTGGCCTGCTGCTGATACTGCAATTCCTGACACATGCCTTCATGTATGGCATCACAGGCCTGATCATGGCGGCATACCTGCTGTTTTTCTTTTTCCTCTCATGGCAAAAGTACGGCAAAGCAGGCAAGGGATTCCTATTGTTTCTGAAACAAACGGGCCTGCTGTTCCTTGTATCCCTTCCTGCCAACATCCTTTTTGTCAACTATGTTGTTTCCATCAGGAATATTACCAGTTACATGGGTAAACAATTTGTCCCTGTCGAAAACCTGCTCGATGGCATCTTCAATGTGAGGATGCTATCATGGTTTGTCAGGGAACAACATGCCTTTCTGAATCATTTTATCTGGGGGATCCTGTTATTCCTGATCCTTTATTCGGTCATTGGCAGGATCAGGATATTCATGTCAAAGGACGGCGGGAAAGGAAAAAAACTAATGGCAAGCGATTTCTGGTTCCCGGCAACCATCATTATCCTGCTGCTGTATTTCCTCTATCCCGATAAACTGATCACAGGCAATATATCCCTTCGAATTCTGACCCTGTTCTTTTTAGTGCTGCTGGTCTGGGTATCCTCCCAGCGGTATCCTGCCCTTGTTTCCATAGCAATAATGCTGGCTGTAATCCCCATTACCGTTGCCAAACGCAACATTCATATGACAAAACTGCATGAACTTTCCGATATCAGTGAGCGGGTGATCAGGAACACGGCAGGAATGGAGCCCAACAGTGTATACGTGGCACTTAACTATTCCAGTTTATGGACACATCAGCACCTTCGTTGCCTTCCGGGAATAGATATCCCGCTGATCTACACCAATGCCCCCCAGGTACATGGGCAGTTTCCCCTGAAAATAAATACAGCCGAGTGCCCTGCATTTTATGTTGGGACCAAAGGCCGTTATTCATCAAGGATCTTCTGGTCACTCGAAGGCAACCCCGAAATTCCCGTCAGGCCTGTCGATTATGTGGTGCTGATAAACACAGATAAGATGAATGATGATCCGGAGCACAGAATCATTCTGGACGAACTCGACAAGTACTATCACCAGGTGAACGATCAGGATGAAACGCGCGACCGTTTGTATGAGCTGAATAACAGAAAGGTATTAATGCAGAAATACAAGGAGGCCACATCATTGCCTGTTCTGGAAAAGATGCAGGGAGCATACAGCCCTGCTGAATACTATCTCCAAAAATATGTGGAACTGCTCAATGAATATTGCCTGACAGATACAACGGGAGCAAATAAGGAACAGCCTGACACGTATTATTGATCTTTTACCTGTCTCTGTTTTTCCATTTCCTTATTCTTTTTCACCGATTCATAATAGTCGTTTACCCGGTTCCTGAACATGGATATGCCTTCTTCATGGATAATGGTTTCCCTGCTCATATCATCGGTCCCGGAGGATATATCGATGCCAAATATATCAGGATGATTCCGCACGGAATCCTTCAGTACATCCAGGTATGCCCATCCCCGCATGCCCAGTTTTCTTTCAAGCCCCATGGGAATCTCCGTTTCAGGATAATACACTCCATTATGGGCAGCGGGATAGTCAGGAAAAACCAGATTGTCGAGATAATGCCTGTCTGGTGAAAGACTGTGGAATACGGCCCAGTAAGATGCCTTGCTCATCGAAACATAATGTAAAAAACCTCTTTTGTATTGCATAACCTGAAAAACATTCAGATAAACAGCTCCGGCAAGGAGCATTAATAAAGGCCACTTAACGATCTGCTTCCTTTTTATTGTCCAGCTTATGAATGCCGCAAGGGGAATGGCCATCAGAGCATATGAATCGATAAATGAACGCAGTCCGAAACCGCCGCCATACCACCAGCACCACCACGAAGAGATCACATATATATTGACAAGCAGGAAGACCAGTATTGGAAGGAAAAGCCTCCGCTGCTGCCTGTAAAGCAATATGAGTCCAGGTATGACAAAAACCATAAGGGGGGTATATACGAACCATCCTTTCCGGTAACTGAAAAGCGTATGGTAAACCTGGGGGTTATCAAAAAAGAAACCCGCGCCCTCGCTGCCGTATGTATTGAATAAAATACTCCCGGAAGTATAATGCCAATACCAGAACTGCGGCACCCAGACCATAATGAATGCCAGGATCATCAGCAAGACCAGGTACCATCTTTTCAGGTAAAAGGAAGCCCGGGCCGGGATATCATTGAAAGATACGATCCCCCAGAAAACAAGCAGAAGGATCACAATAACGTTACTGGGCCTGACCAGGGTGATCAGTCCTGCCAAAGCTCCTGTAAGAAAGGCTATTTTAACCCCCGGCCGCTCAAACCACTTTTCTACCAGGAAAATAAAAACAGAGATCATGGAAAAGCTGAATGCATGGGTCATGGTGGGCTCTTCGGTAACATAATGCAACAGGTTGGTGCCAAAAGTGATGACGATCAGTGTAATGGTGGTAACCGATTCAGAAAAATATCGCAGCAGTACTTTCCTCAGGAATATCAGTCCTATGGTGAGGTAAAACAGGCAACTTACGATTAATGATATCTTGTAGGGAGCTGAAAACTCATCCCCTGCAAAAGGGGTAAATTGTGCAATGGCATGGCCGGCCAGGAAGAAGGGCGTAAACAGGTATGCCAGTCCCATAGAGGTAATAATTGCCTTTTTCCCGGCAGGGGTGTCGATTACCCAGTAGTGCTTCTTCGCTTTTTCCGGAAAATCATCAATAAACTTCATTGCAGGATCACCGTATATGAAGATCATGGGCAGGTAGGCATAATAGGAATTCACATCATGCGCAATGATCTTATATTCATGGTTCCAGTTTTCGTAGGAAATATTGACGGTGGTGATGATCGCCAGGCTCAGGCAGATGACAGTTGCGGAGGGCTTTTTAATATATTTCGAAAGTAATTTCCGGAAGTAGTTTTTTCGCATATTGATCCGGTTATTGCTATATTCAGAATTCAATATCACCGGAATCAGGCACCCCCTGTCGGCCGGCGGCATCGTACTTGTCGCAATCCACCTCTACGGACAGTCCTTTGAGGGGTTTTTCGAAATCGCCTTTTCCAAAGCCCAGTTCGGGGTCATCATATACTTTCTGCATATAGATGGCCCATATCGGCAGGGCCATATTGGCACCCTGTCCGAGGGTAAGGGTGCGAAAATGCGCGCTACGGTCTTCGCAGCCTACCCATATGCCGGTTGTAAGTTCAGGCACAATGCCCATGAACCAGCCGTCAGACTGGTTCTGGGTGGTGCCGGTTTTCCCGGCAACGGGATGGTTAAAACCATATTTCAGCCTGAGGCGAATTCCGGTTCCCGATTCTACCACCCCTTTTAGCAGTTCCAGCATGAGGAACGCCGTTTCCTCGCTCATGGCCTCATTCCTTTCGGGCACGAAGGATTCGATCACATTGCCGTTCTTGTCTTCAATGCGGGTAACAAACAGGGGTTTCACATATATACCCTTGCTGGGGAAGGTGTTGAGCGCCCCTACCATCTCATAGAGGGAAAGGTCGCAGGCTCCCAGTGCGATGGAAGGCACGGGGTCGATGCTGCTTTTCACGCCCATCTTCCTGGCCATTCTCACCACCGAAAGGGGGGAGTATCTTCTCATGAGGAATGCCGAGATCCAGTTATTGGAATTGGCCAGGGCCCATTTCAGGCTGACCATTTCCCCCACGCGCTGGGTGGAGGAGTTCCTGGGAGCCCAGATCTCACCGGTGGGCAGGTCAACGGTATACTGTATGTTGGCCACCTTGTAACAGGGTGAGAACTCGCCTTCCTGCATGGCCAGTGTGTAGAGGAAAGGTTTAAAGGTCGACCCCACCTGCCTTTTGCTGAGGGTGGCATGGTCGTATTTGAAATACAGGTAATCAATGCCTCCCACGTAGGCTTTCACGGCACCCGTATTGGGTTCAACCGAGAGGAGCCCGGCCTGCAGAAAGTGCTTATAGTATCGGATCGAATCCATGGGTGTCATTACGGTGTCGACCGGTCCGTCCCAGGTAAATAATGACATATTGAAGGGGGTGTCGAAAGCCTTTTCGATGGAGTCGGCAGGGATGCCGTCGGCGCTCATCCTCCGGTAGCGTTCCGACCGCCGCATGGCTTGCCGCAGAAGGTTTTCCACTTCCTTTTCCACCACTTCCCCTTCAAATACAAAAGGTGCCCAGGTATATCCTTTCCAGTGCTGGTAAAATGCCGGCTGCAGGTCGAGGCTGAGGTGCTCACGCACGGCATCTTCGGCATGGCGCTGCAGGCGCGAATCAATGGTGGTATAGATCCTGAGCCCGTCCTTGTATAGGTTATAGGGTGTCCCGTCGGGACGGTAGTGGTTGTCGCACCATTGCTTCATCTCCCCCCGCAGGTATTCGCGGAAATAACGGGCCATGCCCGAGGTGTGGTCCTGTACGTAAAAATTCGACATGTCGAGGGGTCTGGCCGCCACGGTATCGTAAACCGAATCATTGATAAACCCGTATTTGAGCATTTGTGCCAGCACGAGGTTTCTTCTGCTGAGCGCCCTTTCGGGGTTCCTGACGGGGCTGTACCAGGTCGGGGCGTTGACCACACCCACCAGCAGTGCCGATTCTTCGAGGTTGAGGGAGTCGACGGGCTTGTTAAAGAAGGTGAGGGCAGCCGACTTTATGCCATACGCATGATGGCCGAAGGACACGGTGTTGAGATACATGGTCATGATCTCTTCCTTGCTGTAGTTCTTTTCGAGCTTGATGGCCGTGACCCACTCCTTCAGTTTGCGCACCACCAGTTGCCATGTGCTCAGTTCCCCCCGCGGGAAAAGGTTTTTGGCAAGCTGCTGTGTGAGGGTGCTTCCCCCTCCCGAGTACCTGCCCGTTGTAAGCCCGAAGATCACCCTCCCGAGCGCCTTGAGGTCCACCCCGGCATGCTTCCTGAAACGGATGTCTTCAATGGCCAGCAAAGCCTGTACCAGGTGGGGAGGCAAATTGCTGAAATGGACATCGGAACGGTTTTCGATATAATAGGTGCCCAGCAGACTGCCATCGGAAGAGTATATTTCGGATGCCAGGTTACGTTCGGGGTTTTCAAGCTCTTCGAATGAAGGCATATAGCCGAACCATCCCCTGGCGATGCCTGTAAAGATCAGCACCACCACAGCCAGCGACAAAAAGTAGATCATCCAGAGCCTGGTGATATAGTTGAAGCCTTTCCTGGTTTTCTTTTCTGCCATACCTTGTTTAGTGACTTAAATGAACTTTAACATATACTCCTTTTTGCATCACCTCTCTTCCTCAATCCTGATCCCCACATCTTCGATGCCGGCAAGAACCGTTTCACGCATGGCCTGTTCCAGGTGGAAGCGGTAGATGCCTTTCAGGGGGAAACGCATCGCTCCGCGAAGCAGTATCATATGATCGTGAACACGGCCGCTGCCTGTGCCGAGCCATTCCCCGTCCCTGGCAGCAAGGATACATTCCAGGGTATCCCTGCTTACGTGCCCGTTCGGAAACCCGGTTTCAAGGAAAAAGAAAATGTTGCTGTAGGGGTAATCGGTATTGTTTCGGATGCTGATGTAAAAATTGTGAAGTGTCAGGCTGTCGTCAATGAAAACCTCGAACTGCAAAACGGAGTCGCAGTGCCAGGCAGCCCCTTCGATCTGTTGCGAACGGTCATAAACAAGCTTGCTGTCGCATGCCGTTGCCAGCGCCAGTATGATCAACCCGGCCATTGCAAGTCTGTTTTTTTTCATCACTGCGGTCCTGTTGTTTAGATAAGGGTAAATCCCCTGAAATATTGTGTCCTGATTAGTCAAATCTTGCCAGGTCGCCCTGGTCGGCGGCATTTTCAAAATCAACTTTTTTGTCTTTCACAAAGGCAAAATCTTCGAGTTTCTCGGGCAACATTCCTTTTTCGTTATCCAGCATGATCTGCTTCACCTTGTCGACGGGGATGGCCATGATGTCTGATTTCTCACTGGTATATGAATACCACATCAGTTTTTTGAATACATCGTTTTTATGGTGTACGGCATCGCCTTTTTTTGTTTTGAGCACGATCCTGCTGTTGGGAAATTCGCTGAGCATGTCTTCATACATGGCTGTTTCGAAGTTGAGGCAGCATTTCAGTTTCCCGCACTGGCCGGCGAGTTTCTGGGGGTTCAGCGAAAGCTGCTGGAGGCGTGCGGCGCTGGTGCTCACCGAGCGGAATCGCGACATCCAGGTGGCGCAGCAGAGCTCCCTGCCACAGGAGCCGATACCTCCCAGGCGGCTGGCTTCCTGTCGTGCGCCGATCTGCCGCATTTCTATACGCAGCCTGAAAGTATCGGCCAGCACCTTGATCAGTTCCCTGAAGTCGACGCGTTCATCGGCTGTATAGTAAAAGGTGGCTTTGGTACCATCGCCCTGGTACTCAACATCGTTGATTTTCATTTGCAGCTTCAGGCTGCGGGCATGCTCCCTGGTCCTGAATTTTGCCTCTTCTTCCTTGTTCACGGCAGCCACCCACTTTTCAATATCCGTAACCTTTGCGCGGCGGTACACCTTTTTGATCTCTTCCGCATCGTGCCCGCCCTTTTTCTTGCGCATCTGCAGCCGGGCGGCTTCACCCGTCAGCGAGATGATGCCAATGTCGTGCCCGGGCGATCCTTCCACAGCCACGATGTCACCGGTTTCCAGTTCCAGCTCCGCCGGGACCTGGAAAAACTCAAGCCTGTTGTTCTTGAACCTGACTTCCACATAGGGAAAGGGTTGCCCCCCATCGGGAACCGGGATGTCGGCGAGCCAGTCGCAGCTGTCGAACATGCAACAGCCGTGACTGAATATCTTATCATTCCTGTCGTAAAGCCTGGGCTCGGCCGAACAACCCCTGCTCAGGAAATGATGATTGAGGATATGGTGGTTTTTGTCGTCCATTGTTTTTGAGATGCACAGGCAAAAATATGAAATTAGTGCGACAATGACGATACCTGCGGATTCAGCAATTGGGCAAGCCCGAGCGAGAGGTCCATAAAAATCACGGCTGCGTTGCCGTTCCGGTCGATGTGGAAGATCGCTTCTTCGAAAAGGCCGGCATATTCCATGGCATTTTTCTCATTCAGGAAGCGTGATATTTTTCTGATGAAAGCCTCCTCTTCATCGTCGGTGGTGCGGATCAGTTCCCGGAGGCCGTAGATATGCAGCAGGCAGTTGCGCGAGAGGTTCAGCCCATAGGTCAGCAATTGCTTTTGCCTTGACCTGGAAGCCCTGGCCGTTACGGCTACATAATCCGCCAGTGCTTTATATTTGCGTCCGTAGCACATCAGCATCCACTCACGGAATTCGGCTGCCGAAAAATCGCCCCCAAGGCTTTCCTCCAGCATCTCGATGGCCAGGTTCACATTGCCGCCCGAATAGCTGACGGCCCGTCCGGTCTTATCGGGGGGGTATCCAAAATGGCCGGTCAGGACGGCAGTCATGGAGGCGGGGTCCAGGGGCGGCACCTTTACCATTTGTGTACGCGAAAGGATGGTCAGGGGCAACTGGTCGGGTTTTTCGGCAATCAGGATAAAGAGTGTGCGCTCAGGGGGTTCTTCCAGTATCTTGAGGATCTTGGGAGCGGCTGAATGATAGAGCCGTTCGGCCATCCAGATGATCATCACCTTATATTTGCCTTCATAGCTCTTATAGCTGAGTGTACGGATGATCTCGTTGCATTCGTCCACACCGATCACGCCCTGTTTCTTTTCCGTTTCCATTTTCCGGTACCACTCGTTAAGGTCGGCGTAGAAATGCTTTTCGAAAAGGTAATCGCGCCACTGTCCGATATAATCCTTGCTGATCAGTTTCTTTTTTTCCCTGCTGATGATGATGGGATATGAAAAGTGCAGGTCGGGGTGGGCAAGGCGGGCAAACTGCCGGCAGGAAGGGCATACCCCGCAGGAATCGTTTCCGGAGCGATGGCTGCAGTTGATATACTGCGCGTAGGCGATGGCCAGGGCTAGCTTACCCGATCCGCCCGGTCCGGCAAAGAGCTGGGCATGGCTCACCCTGTTCTCATGAACGGTTTGAAGCAATTTTTGCTTCACCTGCTCCTGTCCGATGATTTCCGTAAACTGCATTTGAGGCTTTGTGTCCAAAGATAAAAAAAAAGCCTTCCCCACCGGGCAGGGAAGGCCGTCAGCAAGGTATTATTTTCTAAATATTCATCTTTTCTGCGCCCACTTTAGCGGCAAAAAACTGCCTGTTCATCCTGGCAATGTTGGTAACCTTGATCTCTTTGGGGCATTCCGCTTCGCAGGCGTAGGTATTGGTACAGTTTCCGAAGCCCAGCTCATCCATTTTGGCCACCATCATCTGCACCCTGCGGGCTGCTTCGATCTTACCCTGTGGCAGGAGGGCCAGCTGTGAGACCTTGGCCGAGACGAACAGCATGGCCGAGGCGTTCTTGCAGGCGGCCACGCAGGCACCGCAGCCGATGCATGCGGCGGCGTCCATGGCCAGGTCGGCATGTTCTTTCTTTACCGGAATGGCATTGGCATCCGGAGCACTGCCGGTACGCACCGTGATGTACCCGCCCGCCTGAATGATCTTGTCGAATGCCGTACGGTCGATCATCAGGTCTTTGATAACGGGAAAAGGCCTGGCGCGCCAGGGTTCTATCACGATGGTGGAACCGTCCCTGAAATTCCGCATATGCATCTGGCATACGGTAATGCCCTGGTCGGGCCCGTGGGGCCTCCCGTTGATGTACAGGCTGCACATACCGCAAATGCCTTCGCGGCAGTCGTGGTCGAAGGCGATCGGCAACTGAACCTGGTCAACAATACTTTCGTTCAGGATGTCGAGCATTTCCAGGAAAGAGGCATCGGCGGAGATGCCGGTCACCTTGTAAGCCACAAAACGGCCTTTTGCCTTTGCGTTTTCCTGTCTCCAGATCTTTAATGTAAAATCCATGTCGGGTATTTATTTTTCGTTTTACATAATGTTATTTATAATTCCGCTGCTTCACCTCGATACTTTCGTAGATGATCGGTTCTTTGTGAAGCACCGGGTCCTGGCCGGGGCCTTTATATTCCCATGCTGCGACGAACGTATAGTTTTTATCATCGCGCAGGGCTTCTCCTTCTGCAGTCTGGAATTCTTCGCGGAAGTGTCCGCCGCATGATTCATTTCTTTCGAGGGCATCCCTTGCCATGAGTTCGCCCAGGTCGAGGTAGTCGGCCATTCGCATGGCTTTGTCGAGTTCGATATTCAGTTCATCGATCCTGCCGGGGATGCGCACGTCTTTCCAGAATTCCTCCCTGAGTTCCCTGATCAGGACGATGGCCTTTTCGAGTCCTTCCCTGTTACGGGCCATGCCTACGTATTCCCACATGATATGGCCCAGTTTTCGGTGGAAGGTATCTACCGTCTGGTTTCCTTTCACGGCCATGAGTTTCTCATAGCGTTCCATCACCTCTTTCTCCGTTCTTTCGAATTCGGGATGGTCGGTGGGGATTCGGGCTACCTGGATCTGGTCGGCCAGGTAGTTTTGCAGGGTATATGGCAGGACGAAATAGCCGTCGCTAAGCCCCTGCATGAGTGCCGAAGCCCCCAGCCTGTTGGCGCCGTGGTCGGAAAAGTTGGCTTCGCCGGCGGCGAACAGTCCCGGGATGGTGGTCTGCAGCTCATAGTCGACCCAGATGCCGCCCATGGTATAATGCACGGCCGGATAGATCATCATGGGTGTTTCGTAGGGGTTGTCGTCCACGATCTTTTCATACATCTGGAAAAGGTTGCCGTAGCGTGCCTCGATCACTGCCTTGCCCAGTCGTTTGATGGCATCGGCAAAGTCGAGGTATACGGCCAGGCCGGTACTGCCCACCCCGTAGCCGGCATCGCAGCGTTCCTTGGCGGCCCGGGAGGCCACATCGCGCGGCACGAGGTTGCCAAAGGCGGGGTACCTTCTTTCGAGGTAGTAGTCGCGTTCTTCCTCCTTTATTTCGGTAGGCTTCATCTCGCCCTTCCTGATCTTTTCGGCATCTTCCAGGTTTTTGGGCACCCAGATACGGCCGTCGTTACGCAGGCTTTCGCTCATCAGGGTAAGCTTCGACTGGTAATCGCCATGCACCGGGATACAGGTAGGATGGATCTGTGTAAAGGAGGGGTTACCGAAGAAGGCCCCTCTTTTGTATGCCTGCCAGGCGGCGCTCCCGTTGGAGGTCATGGCCATGGTGGAGAGGAAAAAGACATTTCCGTAGCCGCCGGTGGCGATGACCACCGCATGGCCGAAATAGCGTTCGAGCTGTCCGTTCAGAAGGTTGCGGACGATGATGCCCCTGGCAAGGCCATCGATCACCACCAGGTCGACCATCTCGCGCCTGACGAACATCTCTACCGATCCTTTCTGTATTTCCTTGCTCAGGGCGCCGTACGCCCCCAGCAGAAGCTGCTGCCCGGTCTGGCCCCTGGCATAGAAAGTACGCGAAACCTGCGCACCCCCGAAGGAACGGTTGTCGGGCAAACCACCATAGTCGCGCGCAAAGGGAACACCCTGCGCCACACATTGGTCAATAATGTTGTTGCTCACTTCGGCAAGACGGTAAACATTTGATTCGCGGGCGCGATAGTCGCCACCTTTCACCGTATCATAAAAAAGCCTGTAAACGCTGTCGCCGTCGTTGGGATAGTTCTTGGCGGCATTGATCCCGCCCTGTGCGGCAATGCTGTGCGCACGACGCGGGCTGTCCTGTATGCAGAAGATCTTCACATTGAATCCCAGTTCACCAAGGCTGGCAGCCGCAGAAGCGCCTGCAAGCCCCGTCCCTACGACAATAACATCGATCTTTCGCTTGTTGGAGGGGTTGACCAGTTTCTGCTCCGATTTGTAATTGGTCCATTTCTCAGCCAGGGGCCCTGCAGGTATTTTGGGATCTAATTTCATGTCTGATGCAATTTAATGATGATGTATGATGATTAAATGAACAGGAAATACAAGGGAATGATGATAAAACCCAGGGGGACGACGATGGAATAGATCACACCCACCGCCTTGATCACAGGCGTGTATTTGCTGTGTGTAAGGCCGAGCGACTGAAACGCCGACTGGAAGGCATGGTTCAGGTGAAATCCGAGGATGATGATCAGCACAATGTAAAGAGCGGCATACCAGTTATTGCTGAACAGGTTAACGGCCATGTTGTAAAAGTCATGGTCGCTGTGAACGATGTTCGGCCCTGTGGGTGCCTGCGTCAGTCCCAGCTTGACAAAATAGAAGTTCACAAAATGGATGACCAGGAATACGAAGATGATGATGCCGGTATGTATCATATATTTGCTGAAAAAAGAGGTGTGAGAGAAGCCCTCCTTTTTGTAGCGCACCGGCCTGGCTATCCAGTTTTGTATCTGAAGGATAAAACCGTACAGGATGTGGATGATAAACCCGCCGAACAACACCACTTCAAAGACTTTTATCAGGATATTGCTCGTCATGAAGTGCACGGCGACCTCAAATATTTCCACGTGATTCCCCGTTAAGGGAAGGATGAACAGGTTAATGCCCAGGTGAACGACCAGGAATACCGCAAGAAAAAGTCCCGCAATCGCCATGATGTATTTCTTGGTCAGGGATGAGTAATGTAACAGATAGGCCATAACTAAATTTTTTACATTAAATGCCGGGTGTAAAACAGAAGCTTTTTCAAGAAAAAAACCGATTTGATTGGCAAACAAAATTAAGATATTAATTTTACCTGAAATAAAAAAGCAACCAGCCCTGTATAATTTTTACTGGTTTTAAATAATTTCGATATGACGCGTTATGAGCCCATTGATCCCGCCTTCTTTACGATAAACCGCAGGCATTTGCGTGATCGTCTGCCGGAGCGCAGCCTGGCCATATTTCATTCGGCTGATGAATACCCCAGGAACGGCGACCAGAATTTTCCTTTCAGGCAGCAGTCGGATCTTTTTTACCTGAGCGGCATCGACCAGGAGGAAACCATCCTTGTGCTTGCGCCCGGCCACCCCGAAACGGCATACCGCGAAATGCTTTTCATCAGGGAAACCACTGAGCAGACAGCTACCTGGGAAGGGCATAAGCTGACAAAGGAGGAAGCTTCGGCGATTTCGGGCATTGCGGGTGTTTACCGGGCGGGTGAATTTGAGTTTTATCTGAAAGACCTGATGTCGTGGGCCGAAGAGGTATTTCTGAATGCCAACGAGTACCCGAAGTATTTCAATCCCGTGCCATACAGGGACCTGCGTTTTTCGCAGGAGTTGACCCGGCGCTTTCCCGGCCACCGGTACGGGCGTGCAGCGCCATTGGTAACCGAATTGCGGCAGCGGAAGTCGGAAACCGAGATCGGCCTCATCAGGAAAGCGGGAGAGATAAGCGGACTGGCTTTTGAGCGGGTGCTGAAAGGCCTGAAGCCGGGCATGAAGGAATACCAGGTCCAGGCCATGATCGAATATGAATTCACATGGCATGCTGCAAACGGCAGTGCCTACCGGCCCATCATCGCTTCCGGCGCCAATGCCTGCGTACTCCATTATGTGGATAACAACCAGACCTGCGAAGACGGCGATTTGCTGCTGATGGATTTCGGCGCCGAATATGCCAACTATGCCGCCGACATCACCCGCACCATCCCGGTAAACGGCAGGTTCACCGCCAGGCAAAAGGACTGCTACGAAGCCGTGCTGCGGGTGCACGACAAGGCCATCGGGCTGCTCATGCCCGGAACCACCATCGATGCCATCAACAGGGAAGTTAACGGCATGATGGAAAAAGAGATGATCGGACTGGGACTCTTCACGGAGGCAGCGGTCAGGCAACAGGATCCCGAAAAACCGCTCTTCAGGAAATATTTCATGCACGGGACTTCGCACCATATCGGCCTTGACGTGCATGACGCCGGTTCAAAATACGACCCCTTGCTCCCGGGCATGGTGCTCAGTTGCGAGCCGGGCCTATACATACGCGAAGAAAATACCGGCATCAGGATAGAAAACGACATACTGATCACGGAGAACAAGCCGGTAAACCTGACAGAACATATACCGGTAACTGTGGCCGATATCGAATCACTGATGAAAAAACCATGATAATTGCCTGACGGGAGGAATGATCAGCTTGTTGTGTCGAGCAGCTTTTCAATCTCCTCTTTCAGCGAACGGTTCTCATCCTGCAGGTCTTTGACCCGGCCGTTCAGCGCATCCATTTCTTTCTTTTGCTTTTCGACAATGGCATTCAGGTTGTTCACAGACTCTTCGAGGCCGGTTTTTTCATCGATCAGCATGTCTTTTTGCTCACGGAGTTCAGCTGCTTCCTTCACCGAAGCTTCCAGTGCCTTGTTCAGCCGTTTGCATTCAGCGGCCGACTTTTCCATTTCGCCTTCCAGTTTCCGGATATTATTGATATATACGGTTATCCTGTCGCGGATGATGTCAAATTCTTTCACGCTTGCCATGACCAATGCTTTTTTTTATTGATTAATGACGATTTCTTTGCCGGTGATGATGATGTCGGGGTTCCCGATGCCGTTATCGGCAGCGATCTTCGTATAGAGCCCGCCATCGCCCAGGTATTTTTTGGCGATATCATAAAGGGTTTCCCCTTCTTTGATCACATGCCTGATCTCCCGGGGGGTTGCAGCCTCCTTTTCGGCTATCAGGGCGGCCTGCCTGGCAAGCAGTTCGGCATTGTTCACTTTTAACTGCTGGTTTTCGGCTGTGAGGAGTGCCATGGCAGTTTCCTGATCGGCCAGTTTTTGTTTGTCTTCGGCTGAGGTCCCCGGCGAACCCGCGAATAGAAGGATCAGCAGTGCAGCCGCCACGGCAATGACGAACAACACGATAAAGATCATGCTTAATTTTCGTTGCCTGCGGAGTGAGCCGGCAATCCTATCCAGGGAATGGTAGGCAGTGAGATCCGCTCCACAGGAAGGGCAGGCCGTTGTACCGGCCTTCAAGCCCTTGTGATTACAAACAGGACAATCCATAATATAATGCTTTAGGGGTTATAACAGCTTGCTGGTAAATATACTGAATATTTACCCACAAAGCAAGTGATTTATTGATTTTCAGCAGGTTTATTGAGAACGGGGAACGCTGATGGCTGATAATTGATCGCTGATCGCTGATATTTGAAGTGTTGTGAAAACGCTTGTTATCACAAACCGAATAAAAATTGTATGTAAAATCAGGTTCTAGGTGCGGAGTGTCCCGCGAACCAAATTCGACCCACGAATAAATTCGTGGGCTATGATATTTATCATTTAACCACCGAGGTCTCGGGGCAGGCACTGAAACCCCGAGTAATCGGGGCAGGCACTGAAACCACCGAGTTCTCGGGGCAGGCACTGAAACACTGAAACACTGAAACCACCGAGGTTTCGGGGCAGGCACTGAAACCACCGAGTTCTCGGGGCAGGCACTGAAACCACCGAGTTCTCGGGGCAGGCCACCGAGGTTTCGGGGCAAGCACTGAAACCCCGAGTAATCGGGGCAGGCCACCGAGGTCTCGGGGCAGGCACTGAAACACTGAAACACTGAAACCACCGAGTCCTCGGGGCAGGCACTGAAACACTGAAACACTGAAACCACCGAGTCCTCGGGGCAGGCCACCGAGGTTTCGGGGCAAGCACTGAAACCCCGAGTAATCGGGGCAGGCCACCGAGTTCTCGGGGCAGGCCACCGAGGTTTCGGGGCAGGCACTGAAACCCCGAGTTCTCGGGGCAGGCACTGAAACACTGAAACACTGAAACACTGAAACACTGAAACACTGAAACCACCGAGTTCTCGGGGCAGGCATGTAACAATTTAGCCATTCTAACTACCGGCTACCGGGTTTTCACAAACTTCCCCCTCGCAACTACTTCTTTATCATCTTTTAGGATGGCCATATACACCCCGGCCGGGTAGCCGGAAACATCAATCCTGATTTGCTCCTGGCCTTTGGGAATGATAATTTCATCCTGCTTCCTACCGTACAAATCATAAATAAACATCGACAGTTGACAGTTGACAATTGACAGTTGACAATTAATTTCATCGCCGGCGGGGTTGGGGAAGATCAGGAGCCTGTTTTCTTCCTGTCTTTGCTCATGCACCCCCACCGTTGAATCTGATATTTCGAATACCCAGTAGCGAGGACGCCCCCCCAGATTAAAAAAATCGCATGTAACATCGTATGAGGGTCCTCCTTGGGTTTCTGCTGCTATAACAAAGTGGTGGTCGTTATGTTTGTGTACGCCATGCCATACAATTTCACCCCCGGCCCCTCCAATGCATTGTTGCTTGAGTATGTTGCCAATACTATCAATCTCCACAATCCAAATATCACGACGCTCATTGATAGAATGGTTGCCCGAAACATCCCCATCGTTAGAACTAGTATTACCAATAATCTGATATCCGCCGTTTTGAGTGGGAAAGATGTTTTTTGCAGATTCACTATCTGTTCCCCCAAGGCATTTTTGCCATATTAGGTTCCCAGAAAAGTCAATTTCCAATAACCAAATATCATAATCACCAAGACCGGGAAAGCCGTGAAAACCAGTAACATCGCCATCAGCCGATTCGGTATTTGCCAGAACCAAAAATCCACTTTCAGTTTCAAAGAATGCAGAAACAAATTCATCCTCAGAGCCCCCATAGCACTGTTGCCATAGTACATTACCCAAAGCATCCAGCTTAATAATAACTGCATCTCCGTCTTCATGATAGCTCTCGCACTGAATATTGCCTACTTCCATAACTCGTGCTGAGCCACCAAGCAGGTAGCCCCCATCTGTTGTTTGGATTATGGCCATTCCATAATCAGCATTTGTTGAGCCAAAACTTCTGTCCCATTCTTTATTTCCCAGGCTGTCGAGTTTAAGCATCCACCAGTCGTAAAACCCGAAAAACTCGCTTACATCACCGTCCCATGAGCCGGTAAAGCCAAAAGCAACAAGTCCCCCGTCATCAGTAACAATACCTGTTTGTACATAGTCGGGGCCGGTGTCTCCTCCATATATTCTTTCCCATATAATCTCCCCAACACTGTCGATCTTTATAATCCAGTAGCTTACTGAATTCGGATAGGGGTTGTATGAAATATCTCCATCTGTTGAATTTGTTGCAGCCAGAATGTAATATGCATTGTCATTTTTTTTTAATATCCCATATCCTGTCTCTCCCAATGATCCTCCGTATGTTCGTTCCCATAACATATTACCCGTATTGTCTGTTTTTACCAGCCATACATCATGGGCACCATGATTATAACTGATATCTCCATCATCTGATGCTGTACGGCCTATGATCATATATCCTCCATCTGCATTTTTAACAATGTCATAAGCATAATCACCATCTGACCCACCAAAACAGTTCTGCCAATTGATCTGGTAATTCTGGCCATTGGATTGGCATGTTATAAATACTATCAGAACAAATAAGAAACAGAAGTTTTTCATAGAAACGATATAAAATATCCCTCCCCCGAAATTCGGGGAAGGGATCATTATTGTTTATTTACTGATTATGATCTTTCCTGATTTACTCATGCCTGCTGCTTTAAGTGTATAAATGTATACCCCGGCATCAACATCACGTGTATCCCAGGTTTTTTGGCCCTGCCTGCCGCTAACAGGAAGGTTAATAATGTTCTTGCCGCTTACATCTGTAATATAAATTACAGCTGCATTTTGGCCGGCCGGCAAGCTATAGCTAAAACTGGCCCACTGGCTTGCAGGATTGGGGTTAACCGTAATATCCAACCCATACGCC